>Ga0209024_1000788_pt1 | contig 40654 bp, 38 predicted proteins | sample AutmiccommunBRH5_FD_187380 | JGI IMG/M metagenome (GOLD analysis project Ga0209024, IMG submission 187380) | Deep subsurface microbial communities from Mt. Terri, Switzerland - Autotrophic microbial communities BRH/5 (SPAdes) (version 2) | ecosystem: Environmental > Aquatic > Deep subsurface >... | reverse complement strand
CGGCCCAGGCGCCATCGGTGGCTGCTGGCGGACCGGAGACGGTCACGTCCAGCGCGAGCTTCGCTTCTTCAGGGATGCAGATGTCGGCGCAGACGAGCCACTGGGCGGAGGCCTCGACCCGCGCCGTGCTTCCGGGCACGGCGTCGGCCGGCACGCGAAGCGGCACCGGAAGCAGGACCTCGCCGTCGAACCCGTAGTTGACGAACGGCCCCGTCGGAATGCGGTGCGGCGCTGGCCAGACGATCTCCCCTGCCGACCATCCCTGCGGCAGCGTCCATTCGATCGTGGTGGGAAGCCCCGAATCGCCCGGGTTGCGCCAGTAGGAATGCCACTTCGGGGCATGGTCGAGCAGCAGGGCGGCCCAAACGGTTCCGCCGGGAACGGCAGTGCCCTCGGTAATCAGACGGGCTTCGGTCAGGTCGGTGATGCTCGGCGGCGATTCCGCCGCCTGGGCGCCTGCTGCACCCACTGCCGCGAGACATGCGAGGGCCGCGATGCCGCGGCGGATCGAGCGCAGGATCATCATCCGGATCACCTGGGAGCACCGTGCTGCAGGGTCAACGACGATCACCTAACTCTCACCGTCCGCGCGCGACATGCGCAGCTTGAAGATGGTGGAACCGGTCAGTCGCAGGTCCGGCAGGAAATTCTCATGCCGTAGGAAGCGCACGTCCGCCCGCGTCACCGGCCCGACGAACAACAGCCGGTGAGGCACGCTGTAACGCGCGAGCTTCGGTCCGAACACCTTCTGCAGGACGTAGAAGGTCAAATAGTGGTTGTCGACGAGCGCCCGCACCGGCCGGTCGCTGCGCCGCACCACGTGGATCAGGTCCAGGTCGAACAGCTTGTCGCCGTTTACCGGCGAGTGGCGCTCCGGCCCGTCGGAAAAGACGAAGTCGTAAGGGCGATCAGGAATGCTCTCGTACTGAACGCCGCGGAAGCATTTGTAGAAGCCGTCGACCTTCGGGCTGTGCAGGATCTCCACATAAGGCCGCATCTCCTGGGGCAGCCGTTCCACCGCGACGCCATGCCAGTAGGCGTCCTCCTCCATCGAGGTGATCCGCCCGCGCGGCGCACCTTCGGCCTCGTTCTCGCGCAGTGCCTGCGCCATCGCGACGGTCGATATGCCCGTTCCCATCTCGAGGATCTCGACCGGCTTGTGCTCCCGCACCTGCTCGTAGAGGGTCCAGTAGTCCGAATAGGAAGCGCCGGTCACCTCGGTGCCGTGCGCCACGCGGGTCAGCAGGTCCCACAGCACCGAGTTGGCGCGCAGCCGCCCCTCGGCCCAGCGGCTGCGCCGGCCGACGATGAAGTTGACGACATGCCCGCGCAGCCGCTGCAGCGGGTCGAGCCTGTCCGAGAGCGCACTGCCGGGCGGCGCGCCGGGCAGCCCATCCGACCGCGCACTGGTCGGGTCCCCCGGATCAATCGGCATGGGTGCTTCGTCCGTGGGTCGCGACGGCATGGGGCGATCTGGTCATCGGCAGGTCCCGTTTGCGAGGAGGCCCTTCCCCTTCAAGGGAGGGACGGCGCGTGCGATGCTGCCCGCATCGAAGCAGAATCCCAAGGGAGAAGACGCGTGACCCTGCCGCTCGCCTCGAAGCTCAAGACCGGCATCATGACGCTGCACCGCCGCAGCGAGCCGGCGACGGGACCGTGGGAGCCAAGCATCGACGAACTGCGCCACCTCGTCGAACTTGTCGACGGCCTTGGATACGATTCGCTCTTCACCGGCGACCACATCGCCTTCGCAATCCCGATCCTGGATCCGCTGCTGCAGATCGCCCAGGCGGCGGCGTTCAGCCGGCGGCTCACCTTCGGCACCTGCGTCTACCTCCTCGCGCTGCGACACCCGACGCCGGTTGCCAAGCAGATCGCCACCCTCGATCACCTTACCGAAGGCAGGTTCGTTTTCGGCGTCGGTGTCGGCGGCGAATTCCCGGGAGAGTTCGCCGCGAGCGGCATCCCCCACAAGGAACGCGGCGCCCGGGTCAACGAAGGCATCGAGGTGGTACGCAAGCTCTGGCGCGGCGAGAAGGTTGCGCACCAGGGCCGCTTCTTCCAGTTCCCGGAGACGCTGATGCTGCCGCCGCCGCGCCAGGCCGGCGGCCCGCCCATCTGGGTCGGGGGACGCACCGACGCGGCCCTCAAGCGCGCAGCCCTGCTCTGCGACGGTTACGTATCCTATGTTATCACTCCCGACATGTTCGCCGAAGCCCTCGCCAAGATCGAGACCTTCGCCGGCGAGGCGGGCCGCAGCATCGACCGGTTCGACACCGCGCACCTGCTCTTCGCGCGCATCGACGATAGCTACGAGGCCGCCTTCGAGGCCGCCAACAAGACGCTCAGCACGCGGTACGCCATGGACTTCAGCAAGGCCACCAAACGCTACGCCGCGATCGGCCGGCCGGAAGACGTGGCCGAGAGGCTGCACGCCTTCTACGATGCCGGGGTGCGTCACATCGTGATGGATCTGGTCGGCCCCTACGAGGAACGCGACCGGCAGATCGAACGGTTCGCGCGCGAGGTGAAGCCTCTCCTGGCCGACATCCTTTAGGCTCGGCGATGCCGCAGCCGTCGCCCCGACAGAACCGCGTCGACCCGTTCGGCGAGATCCGCGCCGTTTCGGTGCGCGGCACGTTCATGGGCAATCGCGGCATCCTGCACGACGCCGACGGACGTGTCGGTACGGCACGTTGGCGGCTGAAGGCATGGCTGGTCTGCAGGACGGACTTCCGCGGTCGCCATCGGCAGGTGATGGCGCCCAACCGCTACACCGAGCTGTTCTTCCTGGACGAGGCGACGGCCCTGGCCGCCGGGCATCGTCCCTGCTTCGAATGCCGCCGCCGCGCCTTCCTCGCCTTTCGTGACGCGTGGGCAGCGGGCAACGGCTGGGCGGCCGAGGCTCCGCCGCGCGTCGCGGACATCGACTCCCGCCTCCACACCGAACGGGTCGTCCCCCGCACCCGCCGTAAGCTCACCTGGACCGGCAACATCGACGCCCTGCCCGACGGCACGGTCGTTGCTGGCGCTGACGGCGCTGGCACCGCCTTTCTCCTTCTGGGCGAGCACCTGCTACCCTGGCGTTTCGAGGGCTACGGCCGGCCGGAGCGCCGCCCTGCGAATGCAGATGTCACCGTCCTGACGCCGCCGTCGACCGTCGCCGCGCTGGCCGCGGGCTACGCGCCTGTCCTGCATCCATCCGTGTACGAGGATTCCAGATGAGCCGCCACATCGCCTGTCTGACATTCGACTTCGACGCCATGACCGGCTTCACGGCGCGCGGCCAGATGTCGCCGACGCCCGTGTCGCGCGGCGAGTTCGGTGCGGTCGGAGCGCAGCGGCTGGTCGACCTGCTGGCGAAATACGGACTGAGGGCCTCGTTCTTCGTGCCCGGCATCGTCCTGCGAACATATCCGGAGGTCAGCGGCCGGATCGCCGAGGCCGGCCATGAGATCGGCCATCACGGCTGGAGCCACATCCCACCGGCCAACCTCAGCCGCGAAGAGGAAGAGGAAGGCCTCGTCCGCGGCAACGAGGCGATCGAGGCACTCACCGGGCGCAAGGCCCGCGGCTACCGTTCGCCGTCCTGGGACCTGTCGCCGCACACCATCGGCCTGCTGCTCGCGCACGATTTCGTCTACGACAGCAGCATGATGGGCCACGACCACCTGCCCTACCGCGCACGCACCGGCGATATCGTCACCGTCGACGAGCCCATGGTGTTCGGCCGTGAGACGCGGCTGATCGAGATGCCGATCAGCTGGTCGCTCGACGACTATCCGCACTTCGAATATGTGCGGATCGGCACCAGCGTCGCCCCCGGCCTGCGCGACACGGGCAGCGTGCTGACCAACTGGATCGACGACTTCCTCTATATGAAGGAGACGTGCGACTGGGGCGTGCTGACCTACACCTGCCACCCCTACGTCATCGGCCGCGGTCACCGGATCATGATGCTGGAACGACTGATCCGCCGCCTGCTCGACGAGGGTGCGGTCTTCATGACGATGGAGGAGGCCGCGGCCGAGTACGCTGCCCGCGGCTGACCGCCCGCCTTCTACTTCCCCGGCACCGCCCACCGCTTCTCGAAGTCCCACACGTCCGGGAAGCCCATCAGTTCGTGCATCGGGCCGGCTAGCGACAGGGTGGGAACGTCCATCCCCTGGGTCGTGCCGTGCGCCAGCAGGTGCCCATAGGCGCGGCGCATCGCCTCGGCCGCGGCGGTGAACCCGGCTTCCGGCCAGATCGCCATGGCGAAGCCCCAGGATTTCAACGTGTCTGCGTCGATCGCCGGTCCGCGACCACCGGGCACCATGTTGGCCAGCAGCGGCGCGTCGACCTCGCGCCCGATGCGCCGCATCTCCTCTTCGCTCTCCGGCGACTCGACGAAGATGATGTCGGCACCCGCCGCCTGGAACGCCGCGGCGCGCCGCAGCGCCTCGTCCAGGCCCAGGCTGGTGCGCGCGTCGGTGCGCGCCACGATCAGGGTGTCCGCGCTGCTGCGGCTCTCGACCGCGACACGGATCTTCAGCACCATCTCGTCCAGCGGGATCACGCGGCGGCCCGGCGTGTGGCCGCACTTCTTCGGCATCTCCTGGTCTTCGATCTGGATCGCCGCGACGCCGGCATCCTCGTAGCCGCGGACCGTATGCCGCACGTTCAACAGACCGCCATAACCCGTGTCCGCGTCGGCGATCACCGGCTTCTCCGTCAGCCCCGCAATCACCCGCGCCCGCCCGACCATGTCCGTGTAGGTCGCGAGCCCCGCATCGGGCAGCCCCAGATGCGAGGCGGTCACGCCATACCCCGTCATGTAGAGCGCCCGGAACGGCATCCCATCCGCCAGCCGTGCGGAGATCCCGTCGAACACCCCCGGCGCCAGCACGAACTCACCGCCCGCCAGCATACCCCGCAGGGCCTCCCCTCGAACGTTGGTCATCGTCTTGAGCTCCTTTCTTATGGCCCGCATCCACGAGATGCCGGCCTTCCACCTCTGATTTTGATCTTGATTCATATCAAGGTGTCCCGCCCTGCGAACCGCCATTCTGTACGGGCAATGAAGCAATGGAGCGTTGCGATGACCGGTTCGGAGATTGCTTTCCTCTCGATGGTGGTGGCTGGAATGACGGCCTTCGCCATCACCCTTGCGTGGGCAACGAACGCGACGTCGCGTCGTCGCTAGAGACCGTACCAAGGAGGCGACGATGGCGGTTATCCTGGCGGTCGTGACAGGGAGCGACGCGGACACGACGTTACTCGATCATGCGGCCGCAGCCTTCGATGGAGGTCACGTCGAAGTCCTCCACGTCCGACGCGATCCGCGGGAGGCGATACCTCTGGTGGGCGAAGGCCTGTCCCCCGATCTCGTGCAGCGGATGCTGGACGAAGCGGCCCAGGACACGGACCGGCGCGCCCAGCATGCGCGGGCGACCTTCGACGCCTGGAGAGTCCGATCGGGAGCAGACATCTCGGCCGAGCCCTGCGCTTCGGAGACGCTTACGACGCGCTGGACAGAGACCGTCGGCCGGCTCGAAACCATCGTTCCGACCACCGGACGGCTGGCGGATCTGATCGTGCTGGGCCGCCCGGGGACGAGCGGCGTCGACGGACAGGCGGCTGTCGAGGCGGCGCTGTTCGGTAGCGGGCGCCCGGTTCTGCTGATACCTCACGGCGCGCCGGTAGGCCGTGACGCCGCCGCGATCTTCTGGAATGGAAGCGCCGAAGCCTCGCGTGCAGTGGGTGCTGCGCTCCCGACCCTTCGGCGGTGCGCCAAAGTGCACGTTATTCAACTCCACGAGCATCCCGACACTCCGCCTGCGAAGTCGGAGCTGGCAGATTATCTTGCCTGGCATGGCATTTCCGCTTCCATAGCCACGCCCGCTGCCGACTATCGCGACCCCGGCGAGGCGCTCCTGCAGGAGGCCGCGCGGCTGGGGGCGAACCTGATCGTAATGGGCGCCTATACACACAGCCGCATGCGGCAGATGATTCTCGGGGGCGTGACCAGCCACGTCATGACCGCCGCGGATGTGCCGATCCTGCTCAGCCACTGACGTTTCGGGCGAGTTGGAGGGCACCAGCCGTGGATGAACGGCATCTCCCTTCTCCCGGATCGGCCGGGCCCCACGCCAGCGACGGTGACGCCGTACACATTGAGCTGCTGACCGCGGCACGCGTCGCGCAAGCCTATCCCCTCGCGCGATTCTGCAACCCCGCGCTGACTTATGACGACTGGGCGGCGCTGTGTCGCGACGCGTCGCCGACTGCCGGGACGCTGCTGGTGGTGTGTGGCCGCGGCTATATCCGGGCCATCTGCCGCTTTACCGCCCAGCGCACGCTGCAGCACGGCTATGCCCTGTTCTTGGACGATCTCGCATCGGGCCATCCACTGGATCCGGCGCGTTTCGCACCATTGCTGATCAGGCAGGCGGAGGAACACGCGCGTAGTCTCGGTTGCACCACGCTGCTCACGCGGGTGCCGCACGAATCTGCGTGGTTGCGACATGTGCTTGAGACGGAGGGCCATAAGGTTGCCGGCACCTGCTTCGCCAAGCCCATCGCTCACCGGTAGCTCCGGCCGCCCGCTTCCGACGAGGCAGATAGCTTTTGTTGTTTGCGCTACCTCAGGGCACGCGTAGCGATGTAGGATCAACTTCGCGTGAGGTGGGACACGCCCCGCGCTGGGCTGGAAACATTCAGGGCGTGGGAGGGCGTGTAGGTGTCGATGCTCGTGACACACAATGTGACGATCCAAGACAGGCGCACCAGCATTCGGCTCGAGCCAGAACTTTGGAATTGTCTGGTCGACATCGCGAATACCCAATCGCTAACGATTCAAGAATTGTGCACGGGAATCTATCTCGGCCACGGATCATCTAGTTATACCGCAGCTGTGCGCGTTTTCATCCTTCTCTACTACTGGCAGCAGGCGAGCGAACGGCGCGTTCACAGCATCATCGGTCCGCTGCCGTCGGATGAAGCCGTACATCGCGACCCGCGCTACCGCAGCAGCTATACCCGCGATAAGGAAGACTTTGATCGCCGGACGATCTGGAACCGCGATCGGCTCGATCTCACCCCTCAATCGGGAATGTTCCTCGCCTATTGGCAGTGGGTTATGCGGCGTCGGGCGCTCGGTCGCCTGCCGCGCTACGATGAACTGTTGACCGGTCCGTTCGCGGATGAGTTGGCACGCGGTACCGTCAACATCATCGACACCACACCGGACACCCCCGAAGGCTTCCTGCTCTCACATCTCTCCTCAACGTCCATGCAGCTCAAGGCGTTCGCAGGCCAGAAGGCGATCGGCGATTTGAGCTTCAAGCTTCACGCCCAGTCTCTCGCGCAAGAGACGCAGGAGGTGAAACAGTCCGCCGAGCCGCATGTGGCGTCGATCTCGCAGCGCCACGCCGGGGTAAACCGCGCATATGTGCGCTTGGCCTTGCCGCTCGGCGATCAAACGGGACGCGTCGTTCGGATTGCGACGATCGTGCGCGGTCTCCGCACCACGCCGAGCATCTTCAACGACAAGCTTCTCGGCCTGCAGATCCCCGTGGAGACACGAGGTCAGGCGGCGCGTTCCGCGCCGCCTGCACCGATCCCGATATCATCACCGACATCGGCGCGGATCACGGACAGCAGATCGCCTCGGTCGGCGTAGAAGACCGCATACTTACCGTCCTCGCCACGGCCGGGAAAGTAGCCATCGAAACACGAGAACCGGTTGGGCATTGCCAGATCCTCCCGCGCGACGCGCGCCCATCTCTCGGTGTCGCGCCCAAGCGAGAAGAGCCAGTCGAGATCGAAGTGTCGTAGCGCCAGCGCCCGGTTGATCCGCGGCAACAGGCGCGAGAGGCCGCGGCCGCGCCACTCGGGGTGGAGCCAGTAGCCACCGGTATAGCCGACACGGCCCGACATGATCGGTACATCGTCCGGCGCCACCAGCCGCAAGGGCCGCAGGTCGAGAACGGGCTTACGATCGAAGAAAAGACGATAGCTACGGATGATCTGCATCATGTCGTCGGTTTCGAACAGCCGACTGCAGATGCATCCGATGACCTTGCCCTCCCTGTCGCGCAGACGGACCCAGAAGCTGTTAGCCGGTGTCAGCCAACTGTGTTCCGGGTCGAAGCTGGGGGAAACGGCGGTGATCGAAGGCGCGTTCCGCATCGTGTCGGCCCAGGCGGCAAGGTCGCTCTCCACGGAAAAGCTCAACCCTGCGCTCTCGAACGCCGCGACCGTCTTGTCGACGTAGGCCTGAAGCAGTTCGAGTTGACGATCAGTGAAACGTGCCATCGATGCCTCCCGCAGCGTCACCAAGTGCAGCAAGCTTAGCCCTGAACAACTACCGTAACAACATATAAAATCGTATAAATACAACTATAAGTTATATTTCGCCAGTAGGGCCTGGAAGACGCCTGGACCATCAGCCGTTCTTGCGCGGGCGCTCTTCGATCGGTGACACGGCACGACGTCCGAGACGCCACCCCCGCCGCGGACGACGCCGACAATTCGCCTGCGGCCTCAGGATAGGAGCAAGACAGCGCCTGAATGAGAACACCGGTCAGGCGAGGACGAGGCGGACCATGGTACCCAGTCCCGCTGTGTCCAAGACCGGAAACCAAAAGCCCCCGGAAACCTAACGTTTCCGGGGGCTTGAAATGGTGGGCGCACAAGGACTCGAACCTTGGACCCGCTGATTAAGAGTCAGCTGCTCTACCAACTGAGCTATGCGCCCGCGAGGGAGGTGGGTAGGTAGCAAACGCCGGACGGCTTGTCGAGAGTTGATGGACGTCGGTGCGCCCTTTTATCGCGGTGGGCCGCTCTGGGCGCTGCCAATGCGCGTGTCGCGGTAGACGGAAACGCTGAGCACGAGCCCCAGCCCGAGTTGCACCGTGAGCATCGAGCTGCCGCCGTAAGAGATGAGCGGCAGGGGGACGCCGACCACGGGCACGAGGCCCATCACCATCGCGATATTGATGAAGACGTGGACGAACAGCAGCGCCCCGACCCCGACGCATACCAGTCTGCCAAACTGGTTTTCGCTGCGCAGTGCGACGACGTAGCAGATCGCGATGACCAGGGCGAACAGGGCCAGCACGAAGATGCAGCCCATGAACCCGGCCTCCTCCGCCAACATGGTGAAGACGAAATCCGTCTGCTTCTCCGGCAGGAAGTTCAGCTGGCTCTGGCTTCCCTGCAGAAAGCCTCGTCCGAACAGCCCCCCGGCGCCCAGAGCGATCTTCGACTGAAGAATGTGATAGCCGGCGCCGAGCGGATCGCTCTCCGGATCGAGGAACGTCATGACGCGGCGCTGCTGATAGTCGTGCAGCATCGTCCAGGCGATAGGCGCGGCAGCCGCCACGACGAGGCCCGCGACCAGGAACTTCCAGAGCGCGAGGCCGGCGACGAAGAGGATGACGGTCCCCACGGCAACCATCAGCACCGCAGTTCCGAGGTCGGGCTGCTTCAGGACCAGCAGCGTCGGCAGCGCCATCATGGCCGCCGGAACGAGCATCGTCCCGATTCGGTTGACCTGCGCGTCGTCCAGGTCGTGGAAGTAGCGCGCGAGCGCCAAGATGAGCGCGAGCTTCATCATCTCCGACGGCTGCACGCTGACCACCCCGAGATCGAGCCAGCGGGTCGCGCCCATCCCCGTCAGGCCGGCCACTTCGACCGCCACGAGGAGTACCAGGACGACGAGGAAAATCAGGTAACTCCAGCGCAGATAGAAGCGGACGTCGACGAAGCCCATGGTCAGCATGATCGCGAGGCCGAAGGCAAACCGATACATCTGGCGTCCGGCCCATGGCTCGAGGCTGGCGTCGGCGGCCGAGTAAAGGACCAGCCAGCCGATCGAAGCCAGCGCCACCACCAGGACGACCAGCAGCCAGTTGACTTGGAGCAGCTTCGTCACGAAGCGCAGCCTCGGCCCCTCGGAGGGCGGCGCCTGGAACAGAGTCGTCATCATCGGCGCATCACCTCCATCGCCTGCATGACGTCTGGCGATGCCGACGCCTGCGGGGAACCGGGCATGGTGCGCGCCGGATCGCGGCGCTGCGTCTCGATCAGGATATCGCGGGCGATGGGGGCGGCCACCGCCGATCCGCCGCCGCCGTGTTCGATGACGACCGCGACTGCGTACCGCGGCGCGTGCAGAGGTGCATATCCGACGAAGAGTGCATGGTCGCGCTCCTTGCGATCGAGCATCTCGTTGCGGCGCACGCCCGTACGACGCTCCGTCATGGTGATCCGCCGGACCTGCGACGTGCCGGTCTTGCCGCCCATGGCCATTTCGCGGTCCTCGATGCGGGCGGCATACGCTGTCCCGCGCTGGGTCGTCGTGACCGCCGCCATTGCCCGCCCCATCACCTGAAGCGTTTCCTGCGAGATGCCCACCGGGCCGGCCGAAGCGACCGGCAACGGCCGCATGGCGCCATCGCCGCCGGAGAGTGCGGCGGCGATGCGCGGCGAGACGGCCAGCCCGCCGTTCACCAGCCGCGCCGTCATCACCGCGAGCTGCAGGGGCGTCGCCAGAACGTAGCCTTGACCGATGCCTGCGATCAGGGTCTCGCCGATGGTCCACGACTTGCCGAGTTCCGCCTTCTTCCAGGCGCGCGTAGGCACAAGGCCGGCGCGTTCGTTCGGCAGTTCAACGCCGAGACGAACGCCGACCCCCAGGCGAGCGGCCATTTCGGCGATCCGATCGATGCCGACGCGTCGGGCAACCTCATAGAAGTAGACATCGCAGGACTGGGCGATCGCGTCGTGTACGTTCATCGAGCCATGGCCGCCACGGCGCCAGCAATGAAAGCGACCATCGCCGAGTTCGATCGACCCGCCGCAGAAGAACGTCTGACCGGGCGTGACCACCCCGGCTTCGAGCGCAGCCGCGGCGACGATCATCTTGAAGGTCGAGCCGGGCGCATACTGTCCCGAAACAGCCTTGTTCGTCAGCGGACCCCGCTCGTCGGTGGAGAGCGTCTTCCATTCCTCGGGCGTGATGCCGCGGCTGAAAGCGTTGGGATCGTAGGCAGGATTGGACGCCATGGCTAGGACGTCGCCGGTCTTGACGTCGAGCACCACCGCCGCACCCGTTTCGGTGCCCAATCGATTGAGTGCGAACCGTTGGAGTTCGACATCAAGGCTGACGGTCAGATCCCTGCCCGGCTCGCCGTCGATTCGGCGCAACTCGCGAACGACCCGGCCGACGGCATTGACCTCCACCTCTCGAATATCGGCCGTGCCACGGAGCGCAACGTCGCGAGCCCGCTCAATGCCGCTCTTACCGATACGGAATTCCGGTATTGTGAGAAGTGGATCGCCCGTCAGATCGGCGACGGAGGCAGGCCCGACATAGCCGACGACGTGCCCCGCGAGCTCGCCATAGGGGTAGAGCCGGCGCGGCACCATCTCCACCTCGACCCCAGGCAGTTCCGGCGCATTGACCGAAATCTTCGCGATGTCCTCCCAGGAGAGGCTGTCGAGCACGGTGACGGGCTGGAATGCGCGCTGGCGACGCGCCGTCTTGAGCACGCGCTGGCGATCATGATCGGCAATCGGCACGAGCTGCGCGAGACGGTCGAGGGTCTCTTCCAGGCCTCCGCTCTGTTCCGGCGTGACCGAGACGCGCCACGTTTTCTGATTCACGGCCAGCGGCACGCCGGCGCGGTCGAAGATCAGCCCTCGGGTCGGCGCGACGAGCCGCGGGCTGATCCGGTTGTCGTCGGCCATGGCGGCGTAGCGCCGGCCCTCGACGACCTGGAGGTAGTACATCCGGCTCGCGAGGACGCCGAACATGCCGAGTTGCCCGGCGCCGAGCAGCAGCGCGCGGCGGGTGAAGGTCCGGTATCGCTTGTTGTCGCGACGCATGTCAGGCCCTTCCCACCACGACGCGCTGGACACCCGCGAACAGCAGGCTGAGAGGCGGATAGAGGCAGACGCCGAGCAGATACTGGACCAGGAAGGGCTGGGGCGCGAGCGGAACGAGGAAATACAGGGATCCGAACGCCCACAGGGCGACCTCGGCCAGCGCCGCCAGGACGGCGTAGCCCCACCAGGTGACCACGAAGGGCTGCCGGGCGAGCGGACCGCGGCGCAGCTGGACGAGGGCGCTGGCGAGCAGCAGGACGAGCGCGTTGAGCCCCACCGGCGCGCCGCCGAGCAGGTCCTGGGTCAACCCGAGGAAGAACACGGCCGGCGGCGGCAGCACGTCGTCGCGCTGCAGGGTCCAATAATACACCGCGGCCAATGGCAGCGCCGGCGTCACCGGCGGCGCTCCCGGCAGCGGCCAGGGCAGTACCGCCACGATCGCCAGCATCAGGCCGAGTACGAAGGGCGTGGAGAGACGGGCCCAGCGATCGAGCTTCTGCCAGATCGTCCACCGCATCTCAGCGGAGAGCCCCGGACTCGCTGACCAATCCACCACTGAAGTCGACGATGCGCACGAACTCCAGACGGTGCCAGTCGATCAACGGCACCACTTCGGCGGCGTCGTCGGATTCGGCGCTGGCCCGCGCCACCGTACCGATCGGCAGGCCGGGCGGGAACATGCCCCCCTGCCCCGAGGTCATGACGAAGTCGCCGTCGGCGACCGTGTCGTCACCGACAAAATACCGCAGCACGGGCCGGTCGCCGTTCGTGCCGGAGAGGATCGCGTGCAGCCGCCGATCGCCCACGACGACGGGCACCCGCGAATTGAGGTCGGTGATCAGTAGGACGCGCGCCGACCGGCGCCCCACCTGCACCACGCGGCCGACGAGCCCCTCGGATGACAGGACGCTCTGCTTCTGCCGGACGCCGTCCAGCGTCCCGGCGTTGACCAATACGGAACGCGCAAACGCCCCGCCCGTGTCGGCGACGACACGCGCCGCGATGTGGCGTGCCGGCGGCCCCGGCTTCAGGCGCAGCAGGTCGCGGAGCGACTGGTTCTCGCCCTCGAGGCGGCGCGCCAGGAGCTGCCAGTGGATCAGGCGCTCGTTCTCCTCGCGCAGACGGGCATTCTCGGACCGCAGCGACGCCAGTTCGTCGAGGCTCTCGACTGCGCCGGCGAAGCCGGCCACGGGGCGCGAAAGAAAATCGAGGATCGGCGTTATGGCGTCCGTCGCACGCATGCGCAGTTCCTCGACCACGACGGTCTCGATCTTGCCGACAAGCATCAGGGCGACCGCCGCCCCGACGAAGGCCATGAACACGAACCGCCGGAGTATGGCCTTCAGGGGCAGTGATTCTTTCAGTGGCGGTCCGGGTATGCGTGCCACCTCTCGTCCTCGCACCGCTGGCGGGTCAGCCGATCAGGACGTGCTTCAGCAGCTTCATTTCTTCCAGGCATCGCCCCGTGCCCAGGACAACGCAGGACAGCGGGTCCTCGGCGATGGTGATCGGCAGGCCGGTAGTATGGCGCAGGACCACGTCCAGATTGGTCAGCAGCCCGCCGCCCCCGGTGATGACGATACCCTTGTCGACGATATCGGCCGCCAGTTCGGGTGCGGTATGCTCCAGCGCAACCGTCACCGCCTCGATGATCGCGTTGACGGGATCGGACAATGCCTCCGCGACCTGGGTCTGGGTCACGGCGATCTCGCGCGGGACGCCGGTCATCAGGTCGCGGCCCTTGATCGGCATCCACTGCTCCTCGCCGCGCGGCGGCGGACAGGCCGAGCCGATGTCCTTCTTGATCCGCTCCGCCGTGCTCTCGCCGATCAGCAGGTTATGGTGGCGGCGGATATAGGCGATGATCGCCTCGTCCATCTTATCGCCGCCGACACGGACCGAGCGGGAATAGACGATGCCGCCCAGCGACAGCACGGCGACCTCGGTGGTGCCTCCGCCGATGTCGACGACCATGGACCCAGTCGGTTCGGTGACGGGCAGGCCGGCGCCTATGGCGGCCGCCATAGGCTCCTCGATCAGATAGACACGGCGCGCGCCAGCACTCTCGGCGGATTCCTGAATGGCACGGCGCTCGACCGCGGTGGAACCGGACGGCACGCAGACGATGACCTGCGGACTGACGAAGCTGCGCCGGTTGTGCACCTTGCGGATGAAGTGCTTGATCATCTCCTCGGCGACCTCGAAGTCCGCGATGACACCTTCGCGGAGCGGACGGATCGCCTCGATGTTACCCGGCGTGCGGCCCAGCATCTGCTTCGCCTCCTCGCCGACGGCCAGCACCTGCTTGCGCCCCTTCACTGTGGCGATCGCCACGACGGACGGTTCGTTCAGCACGATGCCGCGGCCGCCGACATAGATCAGGGTGTTCGCCGTGCCCAGGTCGATCGCCAGATCTGCCGAAACCAGGCCGAGAAAACTCGAGAACATCTCACCTCGCGATGCGCGGCCTGCCACCGGGGCGACACGCGGGACCTACCCAAACACGAACGACCGGAAGCGGGCCTGCGCAGGCTGTGCGCGGCAGACCATGCGGATCGGGCCGCCAAACCATCCCGGATCCTGCTGACGCAGAAAGTAGATTGGATCGGCCATGGCGCCGCCGGCACCGGCGCCCTGGCGCCCACTGCCGATCCGGAGGGAACCCGGAGGGTCGCTCACCCGGCGGGGCCGCGATTATTAAGGCCGTCGGCCTGCCGCCCGCAACTCTTTTCGTCTTCCTCAGTCTCCCATTGCGACGCCCTCACGGCGCGGATCCGCCGCACCGACCAGCGAACCGTCGGGGAGGATGCGGATCATGTTGAGGCCACTCGTCAGCGTGACGCGACGTACCTCGTGACCACGCGTCACCAGGGCATCTACGACCGAGGCAGGCATCGTCGTCTCGACCGCCGCCACGCCATTCCGGTCCGACAGATTCGGCAGCACAGCCGCGGCTGCCGGTCCCATGTCCCAGTCCAGTTGCGCGACGATGCTTTTGGACACGTAGTTGATGATGTGAGCGCCGCCGGGCGAGCCCGTGACCAGGACGGGTCGACCGTCAGGGTCGGTGACGATCACCGGCGACATCGAACTCCGCGGCCGCTTCCCAGGCGCCACGGCATTGGCCACGGGCGACCCGTCGGCCGCCGGCCGGAAGGCGAAATCGGTCAGTTGGTTGTTCAGGATGAAGCCTCCGGCCATCAGCCCCGTTCCGAACGATCGCTCGACGCTGGTCGTCATCGACAGGATGTCGCCGTCGTCGGCGACGATGCTCATATGCGCTGTCCCCGGCGGCCGCTCCATCGCGTCGGGCGACAGGTCGGTCCGGCGGTGCACCGGAACGCCGGCTTCGACTTCGTCGAGAGCCCTTCCTGGATCGATGAGCGCCGCGCGCCCGGCGAGATATCCGCCATCGAGCAGGCCCGCTGTCGGCACATCGACGCGGTCGGGGTCGGCCAGCCACATGTTGCGATCGGCAAAGGCGATCGCCGACGCCTCGGCGAACAGGTGCGCGGATTGCGGCGACCAAGGCCCGAGGGCACGCATGTCGAAGCGCTCGAGCATCTTGAGCGTCTGCAGCACGGTGACCGGCCCGGACGTTGGGGGCGGCGCGCCGCAGACACGGTAGCCGCGGTAACTGCCGCACACTGGCGGCCGTGCCTTGGCCTTGTATCCAGCCAAATCGTCCTCGGTCATTCCGCCTGGATGGATCGGCGCGCGGCGGACGGCCGCGACGATCTCGCGCGCGATCTTCCCGGCGTAGAAGGCGCCGGGCCCTTCGTCGGCCAGAACGCGCAAGGTCGCGGCGAGCGCCGGATTGCGCAGCACAGTGCCCTGGCCGTGCGGGATCCCCGGCGGGTCGAAGAAATAGGTCCCCGCCACCGCCGCCGATCGCAGTTGGGGCGCCGCGGCGATCGACGCGGCGAGCCGCTCCGATACCGGAAAACCAGCTTCCGCCAGAGCGATCGCCGGCTCCAGGAGCCGTCGCCAGGGCAGCTTGCCGTGAGCGGCGTGCGCCATGCCCAGCATCCGGACCGCCCCTGGCACGCCAACCGCGATTCCGCCGGCCGCCGCTTCGTCGAAGGCCATTGGCCGGCCGTCGGTGTTCAGGAACATCCCTGGCGTCGCCGAGGCGGGTGCCGTCTCACGGCCGTCATAGGTAAGGATCCGGCCGTCCTCAGCGCGTCGCAGGACGAGAAACGCACCGCCGCCGATGCCGGACGACTGCGGCTCGACCAAAGTCATCACCAGCTGCGCGGCGATCGCTGCATCGACGGCGCCCCCGCCGTCGCGAAGAACATCCATCGCCACCTGCGCGGCGAGGGGATGGCTCACCACCACCATCTGCCGCCGTGCGACCACATCGTCCGCACGCACTGATGCCGCCCCCGAAGGGAGGAGCAGGACGAGCGGGAACAGGATCAGAAGAATGAGGCCGCGCATCGCCAGATGGTGGCCCGAAGATCGTCGCGCGGAAAGCCCGGATCGCTTCGGGTCATTCGGCGTAGCGGGGCGGCGTCTCCGAAGAACCGACGTGCGGCGCAGCGGTGCCCCAGGCATTCTCTTCCATCTCGTGCGGTGTCATCGATCCGGTAACCGGACGTTCCGGCGCATCGCGCGGATCGATCCCCTCCCCGTCCGGGCGCGGCACTGGCCCGTGGCCGCCCGGCCGCTGCGGCAGATAGCGCCGGAACGCCTCATACAGCAGCCACCCGGCACCGGCGGCGATCCCCAATAGGGCGAGAGCGCGCGGGTTGCCGAAACCGCAGGCGCAGGATGTCCGATTCCGGTTCATGGGATCCTCGTCGATCGTTCTGTGACGGGGGACGAACGTCGCTGCCGCCCTCCGGTTGCATCAGGCGAGGCGATAGAACCGCTCTGCAGTATCGCGAAACAGGTCGGCCTTCTCGGCGGGCGACGCGCCAGAGGCGAGGCGCTTGAACGCGTTCCACAGCGCCGCATACGTGCAGGACGCTTTATCTACTGGGAAATTGCTCTCGAACATGCAGCGCCCGGCGCCGAACGCCTCGATGCAGGTGTCCACGTAGGGCCGCCAAGCGTTGGCCAGTTCCTGCGAGGTGGGCGGCTCCGGCCGCTCGTGCCACCCGAACCCTGCCCGCTTCGACCCAAGCCCGCCCAGCTTCACGTGCACGTTGGGACTTGCGGACAGGTCGCGCATCGCTGCCGACCAGTCCGCGAACACCTCGTCGCGACGCCCCGCATAGGGGCCGATGCCGATCGGCCCGCCTACGTGATTGAGGACGACGGGCAGTTCCGGGAAGGTCCGTGCCAGATCGACGACATCGCTGATCTGCGGGTGATACACCCAGGCATCGAAAGTCAGCCCCATCCGGCCGAGAACGGCGATGCCCTGGCGGAAGATCGCGTCGCGGTAGAGGCCGGGGTCGGGGCGGCCATGGCTGCTGGCGATAACGAATCCGGGATCCCAGGCGGCGGCTTGCCGGACGCCGCGGAACCGCCCCCCTGCGGCAGCGGCCAGCGGCTCCAGCACTGGTGCGACACGCGCCCCGAGCCTCAGGTCGGCATAGCCCACGAAGGCAGCGGCGACGCGGCTCGCACCGTAGCAGCCGCTGTCGCTCATGGCGCCGATACCGGCGACGAATTCCGCCTCGCCGACCGAGCGCTGTTCGGGCGGTCCCTGGGTCCGATAGAACGAGCCGCACTCCAGGTAGACTGTGCTGACGACATTGTGCCCGCTGCCGGCGTCGAGGAGGAAATCGGTGAGCAGGTACGGGTGTCCGTCGCGCTGCCAGAGATGATGGTGGGGGTCACAGATCGGCAGATCCGGCTCGATGATCTCTTCGTGGCTCCGTGCGAGCCAAGCGTCGTCCAGGCCGGAAATCAGGCTCGGCATCACCATCGCTTCGGCGCTCATCGTCCCTCCCCTCTATTGCTCTGCAGAAACGATACCCCCTGCGCACAGAGCCCGCCATCCGCCCCCGGGGCGTGCAAGCGGCTACGCGGGTCGGTCCGTCACAATCGCACGCTTGCACCGTTCGGTCGGCGGCAGGCATTCTCCGCAGGACGGATGTGCATCGGCCGGCAGCCGCAGTGGAGGCGACACCCATGCCGCACGATCATCATGACCACCAGCACGACGATCACGGAGAAGGGTCGGAACTGTCCGATGTCGCGCTGCGCGTAAAGGCTCTCGAATCCCTGCTGGTCGAGAAGGGATTGGTCGACCCGGCATCGCTCGACTATCTCGTCGACCTCTACGAGACGAAGATCGGCCCCCGCAACGGTGCGCGCGTCGTTGCTAGAGCCTGGACCGATCCGAGTTACAAAGCATGGCTCCTGAAGGACGCGACCGCGGCCATCGCGTCGCTGGGCTTCGTCGGACGCCAGGGCGAGGACATGGTCGTGCTGGAGAACACAGCCGAGGTGCACAACCTCGTCGTCTGCACTCTTTGCTCCTGCTATCCATGGCCGGTGCTCGGCCTGCCGCCCGTCTGGTACAAGGCTGCCCCGTACCGCGCCCGAGCCGTTATCGATCCCCGTGGCGTGCTGCGCGAATTCGGTGTCGAACTGCCTCATACGACGACGGTGAAGGTGTGGGATTCCACGGCCGAGCTCCGGTACCTCGTGCTGCCGATGCGCCCCGAGGGGAGCGAAGGCATGGACGAGGAGACGCTCGCCGGCCTGGTGACCCGCGATTCGATGATCGGCGTGGGACTGGCGAGCCGGCCGGGAGCCCCGACATGAATGGCGGCCACGACCTCGGCGGCATGCACGGCTTCGGTCCAATCGCACCGGAGGCGGACGAACCTGTCTTTCATGCCGAATGGGAGCGTCACGCCTTCGGCATCACGCTCGCCGCCGGCGCGCTGGGCAAATGGAACATCGACACCAGCCGCTTCGCCCGCGAGGAGATGAATCCGGCGGATTACCTCGGCACGACCTACTACGAACACTGGCTGCACGGGCTGGAGACCCTGCTCGTCGAGAAGGGTCTCGTCGGCGCCGACGAGATGGAACAGCTGAAAGCCTTGCGCCCCGCCCCTGCCGGGATCGCGGCGGTGCCCCCCGAGCGGATGGCCGAGGTCATCCGACGCGGCGGTTCGGCGAAGCGCGCCGACGCCCCTGCGCGTTTCACTGCCGGTCAGCGGGTCGTTGCACGAAACATCCACCCGACCGGCCACACGCGCATCCCGCGCTACGTCCGCGGCCGGAACGGCACGATCGCCATCGACCATGGCGTGTTCGTGTTCCCGGATACCAACGCCCACGACCGGGGCGAAGCTCCGCAGCACTGCTACAGCGTCCGCTTCACGGCGCGCGAACTTTGGGGGCCCGACGCGCCAGAAGGGGATTGCGTTCATGTCGACCTCTGGGACAACCATCTCTCCCCCGTCTGAGCCTGAGGACACCGTCGAACCGCCGGAGCGCACGTCGCTACCGGCACTGTTCCTGGTGTTCCTGCGACTGGGCCTGACGTCCTTCGGCGGGCCGATCGCCCACCTCGCCTACTATCGCGAAGCCTTCGTCGTGAAACGCCGATGGCTCGACGAGCGCGGCTATGCCGACCTAGTGGCGCTCTGCCAGTTCCTGCCAGGCCCAGCCAGCAGCCAAGTCAGTTTCGCCGTCGGCATCCTGCGCGGCGGCCTGCCCGGCGGGGTTCTCGCTTGGCTCGCGTTTACCGGCCCCTCCGCACTGCTGCTGATCGCGTTCGCCTGGGGCCTCGCCGAATCGTCTCAAGGGGCAGGGTGGCTGCACGGCCTGAAGCTGATTGCAGTGGCGGTCGTCGCCCAGGCCGTGTGGGGCATGGCACGCAACCTTTGCCCGGATCGGGAGCGTGCGACGATCGCCGGCATCGCCGCTGTCGCGGTCATCCTGTGGCAGACGAACCTGACGCAGATCGCGGTCATCATGCTCGGCGCGGCCGCTGGCGCACTCCTGCTGCGCGACAAGGCGCCGGCACCAGGGCCGGCTGTCGGGTTTCCGATAGGCCGGCGAAGTGCGTGGACCGCGCTTGCTCTTTTCACGGCCCTTCTCGTCGGCCTGCCGTTCTTCGGCAGCACCCAGCCCACGCTGCTATCGGTGGCGGACGCCTTCTACCGCACAGGCGCGCTGGTGTTCGGCGGCGGTCATGTCGTCCTGCCGCTGCTGCAGACGGAGGTGGTGGACCCAGGCTGGGTCACATCCGACGCGTTTCTCGCCGGCTATGGCGCGGCACAGGCTGTTCCCGGGCCGCTCTTCACGTTCGCCGGCTATCTCGGTATGGTCGTTGCGCCGAACGGTGCGGCGCTCGCACCACCGATTCTGACGGCTTTGGTCGCGGTGGTCGCGATCTTCCTGCCCGGCCTGCTGCTCGTCGTCGGCACGCTCCCCTTCTGGAACGACCTCCGCAACGAGCCGCACGCCCAGGCCGTGCTCCTCGGCGTCAACGCCGCGGTGGTCGGCCTGCTGGGCGCAGCTCTCTACGACCCGATCTGGATCAGCGCGGTGCGCGGCCCTCTCGACTTCGCCATCGCCCTCACCGCATTCCTGGCCCTCCAGGTGTGGAGGGCCCCGGTCTGGGCAGTCGTCGCCGCAACGGCGGTCGCCGGGTCGATACTGCTGTGAGGAGACCTTGCCGGCTCAGTGCGACGCACCATAGAGGATCCGCGCCCGAACCGTCTCGGGTATCGCGCGGAGGTCGGAGAGGATCGCCGCACCGTCCCAATCGCCTTCGGCGTCAGCATCTACCACCAGATATCCCACGTCCGGATCCGTCTGGAGGTACTGCGCTCCGATGTTGGCGCCGTGCCGCGAGAAGACCTCGATGACGCGCGCCAGAACCCCCGGCGCATTGCGGTGGATGTGCATGAAGCGATAGCCGCTCGGGCGGGTCGGCAGCTGGACCTGCGGGAACTCCACCGCCCCAATGGTGCTGCCGACGTCGCTGTAGTCGCCGAGTTTCTTCGCCACCTCGAGGCCGATCCGCTCCTGCGCTTCGGCCGTGCTACCGCCGATATGCGGCGTCAGGATGACGTTGGGAAGGCCGCGCAGGGGCGACACGAATTCCTCGATCGAGCTTGAAGGCTCGGCGGGAAACACGTCGATCGCGGCCCCCAGCAGGTGCCCACTCTTCAGCGCTGCCGAGAGAGCCTCGAGATCGACCACGTTGCCTCGTGACGCGTTAATCAGGAACGCCCCCTGCCGCATCGCCCGGATCTCCGCCGCCCCCATCATGCCGGCCGTGGACGCCGTCTCCGGCACGTGAAGCGACACGGCGTGGCTCTCTGCCAGGAGTTCGGGCAGCGACTTCACGGGCACGGCATTGCCGAGCGGCAGCTTGTCGGTGTGATCGAAATAGAGAACCCGCATGCCGAAGCTCTCGGCAATGAGGCCAAGCTGCGAGCCGATGTTCCCGTAGCCGATGATGCCAAGGGTCTTGCCCCGCACCTCCCAACTGTTGGCCGCCGACTTCAGCCATTCGCCACGGTGGGCTGCGCGCGACTTCTCCATTATGCCTCGCATCAGCATGACGATCTCGCCCATGACGAGCTCAGCGACACTGCGGGTATTGGAGAACGGCGCGTTGAACACCGGCACGCCGGCGCGCCGCGCCGCGACCAAATCGACCTGATTGGTGCCGATGCAGAAGCAGCCGACGGCGATCAGCCGGTCTGCCGCGGCGATCACCTCCTGCGTGACCTGCGTCCGCGATCGGATGCCGAGGATATGGACGCCGCGCAACCGCTCGATCAGATCCCGCTCGGCCAAAGCCTTCGGCACCTCCTCGATCGAGGTGTAGCCGCTGTCGGCCATATGTTGCACCGCTGAGGGATGAACCCCCTCGAGCAGGAGGACACGGATCTTGTCTTTCGAGAGGGACAGCTTTCGCATTGGCGGGCCAGTTCAGTCTTCAGGATGCGGTATACCGGCCGCCCCCGCGCCACTTTCGCGCGGGCGGACGACCGACGCCTCAAGCGCGGTCTACCTACCACGCCGCGCGGCGCGCGTCGCCCCGCACGGCCAGGGGGGCGCGTCGATACCGCTCCTCCGCGATCCATCGAGGGCACGAACCGCCCGGAAGGGCGCGCGTTGAGATCGAGGTAAGCTCACTCCTGAGGAGGCGCGCCATGGCGTTCGAACTCTACTATTGGCCGGGCCTGCAAGGCCGCGGGGAATTCGTCCGGCTCGCTCTGGAAGAGGCCGGAGCCGACTATGTCGACGTGGCGCGGCGGCACGACGGTATGGTGGCGATGAACCGGTTGCTCGAAGGCGACGGCGCGAACCGTCCCCCCTATGCGCCGCCGTTCCTGAAGGATGATGATGTCCTGGTGGGTCAGACGGCGGCGATCCTGCTTTACCTCGGGCGCAAACTCGATCTCGCCCCGCGCGACGAGCAGGGCCAGTTGTGGACGCATCAGATCCAGCTGACCATCGCCGATCTGGTCGCCGAGGCACACGACTGCCATCACCCCATCGCATCGAGCCTCTACTACGAGGATCAGAAGACCGAGGCGAAGCGGCGTTCGGCCGATTTTCGGGACTCAAGGATCCCGAAATATCTCGCCTGGTTCGAAACCGTGCTCGCCCGCAATCCGCACGGGACCGAACATCTCGTTGGCGATGCCATCACATATGCGGACCTTTCGCTCTTCCAGGCGGTCGACGGCCTCAACTACGCATTCCCGATAGCGATGGCTAGGCTACTGTCGGAAGCGCCTGCGGTAGCGGCATTGCATACTCGGGTAGCGCGCCGACCGCGCATCGCGGCATATCTCCCCAGCAAACGGCGGCAGCCGTACAATGAGCAGGGCATCTTCCGCCACTACCCTGAGTTGGACGCCTGAAGCGAGTTGCGAAGCGGCTTGCGCCGACGCCCCGACGGGCCTCATACTTCGACCAACTAAAGAATAGGGAAGAAGATGTCCGAGCCGATCAAGGTGTTCTGGCAGCCGGCTTGAACCAGTTGCCTGAAACTCAAGGAGTTTCTCTCGATCCGTGCGATCGGGTTCGAATCGATCAACATCACCGACCGACCGGACGGGATCGAGGAGCTGCGGCGCCTGGGCATCCGCACCATCCCGGTGGTCACACGCGGCGATAGTTTCGTCTTCGGCCAATCCCTGAAGGACGTGGCCGCGTTCCTCGGCATTGCGGGGGAGGCCCGGCGCGAGCTGACGGTATCGGAAATCGCCGGCCGCATGAATACGATACTGGCTGCGGCGGAACGTTATGTGCGCCAGATGCCGGACGACCTGCTCACGCACAAGGTGCCGAACCGCGACCGCACCTACCGGGTGCTCACGCATCACATCTTCCGGATTCCGGAATCTTTCGTCGAAATGGCGGACGACGGCACCCTGACCGCCGAGGCTCTGGTCGCGCGACCGCCGGACGACATGCAGAGCTTCGGCGCCATCGCCGACTACGGTGCGGTGGTGCGGCGGCGTGTAGCGGACTGGTGGTCCGCCGCACCAAGCCGGCCGGACGACAAGCCCGTCTCCACGTATTTTGGCATCCATCCGTTACGCGACGTGATGGAGCGGACGGCATGGCATTCCGGCCAGCACGTCAGGCAACTGATGGCGATCCTGGAGATGAACGGAATTCCACCTGAACGACCGCTCGGGCCCGCCGACTTCGATGGGCTTCCCTTACCGGAGAAGGTTTGGGACGAGTAGGGGAAGAGCGGAGGCGGACTCCTCTTGAACGGCGCTCGCTGCTGCCGTTAAATGGCGCCGGTTCGCGGGTGTAGCTCAATGGTAGAGCAGTGGCTTCCCAAGCCACCGGTGAGGGTTCGATTCCCTTCACCCGCTCCAGTCGCCCCATGAAACACCACAAAAGGGAATGTTTGCACCGTCGCGAGGCTCGCCCGGCGCGTGACCATCCGTTATTGTTTTGCGCTTGCGAACGAAGGCGCCCTCGGGCGCGACGCGGAGGTGGTCGTGGACAAGCCCTACCTGCTCTTTCTCGGCGACGTGCCGGATCAACTCGCCGCCAAGACGGCGCGCGGCATAGCGGATTGGCGCCCCGAGTGGGTGGTGGGACAGCTGCGGCTGCCGGGCTGCAACGCCGACGCGGGCGTACCCGACACGACCGTCGCCGAGGCCGCGCAGAAGGGCGCTCGCACCATGGTCGTCGGCGTCGCCTTCTCCGGCGGCGTGATGCCGAGCCACTGGGTCGGCACGATCGTATCGGCCATCGAAGCCGGCATGGACATCGCGAGCGGCCTGCACGACCGCCTGGGCGACGTGCCGGAGATCGCCGACGCTGCGGCGAAGCACGACCGTAAGCTCTACGACGTGCGCCATTCGACGCAACGCTTCTCGACCGGCAAGGGCCACAAGCGAACCGGCAAGCGGCTTCTCACGGTGGGCACCGACTGCTCGGTCGGCAAGAAGTACACGGTCCTCGCACTCGAAAGGGAGATGCTGGCGCGCGGCATGAAGGCGCGCTTCTGCGCCACCGGTCAGACCGGCGTTTTCATCGCCGAGCGCGGCGTGGCGATCGACGCCGTCATCTCCGACTTCATCGCGGGTGCGGCGGAGTGGCTGTCACCCGACAACGAACCCGACCACTGGGACCTCATCGAGGGCCAGGGATCGCTCTTCCATGCGGCCTTCGCCGGCGTGACACTGGGCCTGCTGCACGGCGCACAGCCCGATGCTCTCGTGCTCTGTCACGAGCCGACCCGCACGCACATGCGCGGCCTGAAGCACATGCCGATACCGAAGCTCGAGGATTGCTTCGAGCCCTATCTCCACCACGCCTACCTGACCAACCCCGAGGCGAAGTTCATCGGCATTTCGATGGATACGCACCTTCTTTCACCGACAGAGGCGGAGCGCGTGCTCAAGTCGACGGAGGACAGGTTCGGCCTTCCCTGCTGCGACCCCCTCGCCACGGGCACCGGCGCCATCGTCGATAGGCTGACCTCGTGAGGCGTCTGACGCACACAATCGTGGCGCTGCCGATTCGCGGCGCCTTCACGATTTCGCGCGGTTCGCGCACCGAAACGGTGGTGGTCGTCGTCGAGATCACCGACGGCTACGTCTCCGGCCGCGGCGAATGCGTTCCCTATGCCCGGTACGGGGAGACCCCTGCCAGCGTCGCGGCACAGATCGAAGGCATGGCCGAGGCGATCGCCGGGGGCATCGACCGCCTAGCCCTGCAGAGCGCGATGCCGGCAGGTGCCGCACGCAACGCCGTCGACTGTGCCCTCTGGGATCTCGAGGCCAAGCGGGCGGGCAAACGGGCTTGGGAGATCGCCGGCATCACGATGCCTGAGCAGCTGACCACCGCCTACACGCTCAGCCTCGATACTCCGGAAGCGATGGCTACGGCAGCGCGCAAGGCTGCCCACCGCCCCCTGCTGAAGCTGAAACTCGGCGGCAGTGAGGACATCGAGCGCGTTCGCGCCGTACGGTCGGCGGCTCCGGACTCCGAACTGATCGTAGATGCCAACGAGGGCTGGCAACCCGACCAGCTGCCTGTCCTGATGCAGGCGATGGCGGATCTAGGGGTCGCACTGATCGAGCAGCCACTTCCCGCCGGAGGCGATGGAGCCCTCGCCGACGTGCCACATCCGGTGCCGGTGTGTGCGGATGAATCGTTTCACGACAGAACGAGCCTCGCCGACGTCATCGGTCGCTATGACTTCGTGAATATCAAGCTGGACAAGACGGGAGGCCTGACCGAGGCGCTCGCTGCTGTTCGGGAGGCCGAGCGAGCCGGACTTGGGATCATGGTGGGGTGCATGCTCGCCAGCTCCCTATCGATGGCCCCCGCGACCCTCGTCGCCGCCGTCGCTCGCTTCGTCGACCTTGACGGCCCACTTCTCCTGGCGAAGGACCGGCGGCCAGGACTTGTCTACAAGGGCAGTACCTTAGGAAGGCCACCGCCTGACTTGTGGGGCTGACCTCGCGCGGGTCAGCGTCCCAGCCGTGCTGGCTTCACGCATCACACTAGGCGCAAATGAAAGGAAGCCGCCATAAATGAGGCAGTTCGGTAGCTCAACCGACTGGCGGCATCATACCGCACTGCACCATATGGACGTTCGGCATAGGAACCGCATAGAGTGTGACTATCGTCGCATTCTGTTCGGGCGTATGACCCTCTAAGACAATGGTGGCGGCTAGGGGATAGGCCCGCAACGACAGCAGTTTTGTCCCTCTGTGACATTACTAAGTCGTCTGGGCTCGGTTCTGCCATCGCCTGTCGGCAGGGTTCAAGTAGAGGCGAAACAGCGGCGAGGAACGAATTAATGCTGCGATCGCTCGTAGGCAGTAACGATCGAAACGGACACGACGGGACCGTGCAGAAACGCTCACTTCTTGAAGCCGTACATGGTTTCGCCGTTGGGGCGACCCAATGGCCGCGTTGGGGGAAACGGCTCCTATCCGGAGCCGTAGATTTCATCATCGCCGCCGCGGCTCTGTCCGTGGTCGTCGCCGCCTATCAAATGCTGTGCAGCTGCTACGCAGGCCCGCTCCATCCGGTTCTCCTGGTGTTTGCGTGCGGTCTGCTGACCGTCGGATCACTGGCGATCTGCGGCATCTACCGGAACGTCGTCCGGCACTGGTCGTATTCGGAGCTCTTTCCTTTCGCTCTAGGCGTCTTCGCGGCATCGACCGCCAGCGCTACGCTGCTCAGCTTCTCCCTGCCCAACGGAGCTGTTGCGCTCGCGTATCCGCTGCTGGCGGTGTCGCTGTTCGGGCCTCTGCTCGCATGGCGCCTGATGGCCGTCGCCTTCCTTTATCGTGCGCCAAACCCGCTTCCGCCGGACCAGCGTCGCCGCAAGCTCGCTGTCTACGGCGCAGGCAGCGCTGGCGCGCAATTGATCAATTGGTTGCAGCGCGAAGGCCGTGCCGAAGTCGTGGCCGTTTTCGACGACAACAGCGACCTCCATGGACGGCGACTGCACGGACGTGAGATTAGCCCACCGAGCGATCTTGAGCGGCAGATCACTGCGAAGGGTCTCGAGCAGATCGTGGTTGCCATCCCGTCGGCTTCGGTCGAGCAGCGGCGAGCGGTTCTCAACAAATTGGCGCGCTACCCAATCAACGTTCAGACGTTGCCCTCCTTATCGGAGATCGTCGATGGGCGCCGATCGGCGACGGAATTCCGGGAAGTGACACCGGAGGAACTTCTGAGCCGCGAGCCGGTGAAGCCCGACATCGCGCTGATCAGCCATGAAATCGAAGGCAGGCGCGTGATGGTGACTGGCGCCGGCGGCTCGATAGGCTCAGCGCTCTGCCGTGAGATCCTCAGGCACAAACCGCTTGTTCTCGTGCTCTTCGACGTTTCGGAATTCGCGCTCTACTCAATCGAGCGCGAATTACGCGGCGTGCTGAAGCGTCGCGGCCTTCGGGTGGAGCTAGTGCCAATCCTCGGATCCGTGCTGAACCAGGAAGGCCTCAGCCGTACCATGGCCGAGCATCGGATCGACATTGTCTACCATGCAGCGGCGTATAAGCACGTTCCGCTCGTCGAGGCCAACCCGCTCCGCGGCGTCGAGAACAACGTCTTCGGAACGATGAACGTGGCGAAGGCGGCCATCGAAAACGATGTCAGAAAATTCGTCCTGATCTCTACCGACAAGGCGGTGCGGCCGACGAACGTGATGGGCGCCTCCAAGCGAATGGCGGAGAAGGTGGTCGAGGGCCTCAGCGGCGCCGGAACAAGGACCCGCTTCGCCATCGTCCGGTTCGGCAATGTTCTTGATTCAGCCGGGTCCGTCGTACCTCTGTTCCGCGATCAGATCCGCGACGGTGGCCCCGTCACCGTGACCCACCGCGACGTCGTGCGATTCTTCATGACGATACCCGAAGCCGCAGAACTCGTGATCCAGGCCGGGGCGATGGCCGACGAGGGCGTCGAAGTATTCCACCTCGACATGGGCGAACCGGTCCGGATCGGCGATCTCGCCGAGAAGCTGATCCACCTCAGCGGCTTTGAGGTCGCGTGCCCGGATCACCCCGGCGGTATCCAGATCGAGTATGTCGGGCTTCGTCCGGGCGAGAAGCTCTATGAAGAGTTGCTGGTTGACGGCGAGGCCCAACCGACAAGCCACCCGCGCGTCTACCGCGCCCGCGACGTGAACGCCTCCTGGGAAAGCATCGAACCGCAGGTGATCCGTGCGCGCGAAGCGATCGAGACGGCCGACGTAGCGATGCTCAAGAGCGTGCTGCGGGCCTGCGTCGAGGACTACAACCCGCAGCCGTTGAGCCAGACTGCCTCGCCGGCTCTCCCCCAAGCGGCCGCCCCGGTCCGTGAACCGGTCGTCACGGGCGCATAACAATCCAAGACGCACCGCGGTGGCAGTCCGGCCATCGCAGCGCGTGCCGCCTCGTGTCAGGGGGTCAGTTCCGGAAGGGCCTTGTAAAGATCGAGCGCAGCGGGATTGTCCAGCGCCTCGACATTCTTGACCGGTCGACCATGCACAATGTCGCGCACCGCCAACTCGGTGATCTTGCCGCTCTTCGTCCGCGGAATGTCCGCGACCTGAATGACACGGGCAGGGACATGTCGTGGCGACGCATTCTCGCGGATCTGACGCTTGATTCGATCCCGCAGTGCATCATCCAGGGATAGGCCCTCGCGCAGCCGAACGAACAGGACCACCCGGGTATCGCCGTCCCACTCCTGCCCGATGACGATCGATTCGACGACCTCCTCCAACTGCTCGACCTGACGATAGATCTCCGCGGTACCGATCCGGACACCGCCCGGGTTGAGCGTGGCGTCCGATCTGCCATAGATCATCATGCCGCCGGCCTGGGTCCACTCGGCCCAGTCGCCGTGACACCAGACGCCCGGGAATCGTTCGAAATATGCGGATCGATAGCGCTCGCCGTCGGGATCGTTCCAGAACATGACCGGCATCGACGGAAACGGTTCGGTACAGACGAGTTCGCCCTTCTGCTCACGGACCGGCTTCCCATCGTCGTCCCAGACGTCGACCGCCATTCCAAGCATCGGACCCTGAATTTCACCGCGCCGCACCGAAGCCAGCGGATTGCCACCGACGAAGCAACCATAGAGGTCGGTACCTCCCGACATCGAAGCCAGATGGACGTCGCTCTTCACCCGCTCATAGACGTAGTCGAAGCCTTCCGGGACCAGGGGCGAACCAGTCGAGAGGATGGTCCTGAGCTTGCTCAGATCGTGCGTCTTCGCAGGCTCCAGCCCCGCCTTGCGGATGCTGTCGATATATTTCGCGGACGTTCCGAAGACGGTCATGCCCTCGTCCTGGGCGAAGTCCCAAAGGACCTCGGGGCCGGGGTGGAAGGGTGAGCCCTCATACAGCAGCAAAGTGGCGCCGGTGCCGAGCCCGCCGAGCAGCCAATTCCACATCATCCAGCCGAGGGTGGTGAAATAGAAGAGACGATCGCCCGGGCGCTCGTCGACATGCAGTGCGTGCTCCTTCATGCCAGTGAGCAACGCGCCGCCGTGACTGTGCACGATGCATTTCGGCATACCCGTCGTGCCCGACGAGAACAGAATGCAGAGCGGGTGATCGAATGGCAGCGGCGCGAAGCTGGGCTCACCCACAGTCGCACGCCCGAGAAAGGTCTCGAATGAGACGGCCTTAGGAAGATCGCCGAGATCAGGTTCATCCTGCAGGAACGGGATGACGACGAGTGCCTCGACCGTCGGCAACCCCACCATTACGTCCGTCAGCTTTGCAGCTTGGTCGAGACTCTTGCCGGCATATTTATAGCCGTCGACCGAGAACAGGATCCTCGGTTCGATCTGCCCGAAGCGGTCCGTAACGCCCCGCACACCGAAGTCGGGCGAACAGGACGACCACACCGCACCAATGCTCGCAGCCGCGAGCTTGCACGCCATTGCCTCGGGGATGTTGGGCAGGTAGCCCGCCACCCTGTCCCCTTTCTTGATCCCCGCATCGACCAACGCGGTCGCGATTCGCGCGACCAGCGCCCGCAGTTCGTCCCGCGTCAGGCTGCGCCGCAACCCGTCCTCCCGGCGGAAGATGATCGCCGGCTCGCCGCCGGTGTGGCGCAGCATGTTTTCGGCGAAATTGACGCTGCCGTCGGGGAAGAAGCACGCCCCGGGCATCTTCTCGCGATTCGACAGGACACGCTCACCACAGTCCCCCACCAGATCGAGCTCGTCCCAAAGTGTCTGCCAGAACTCCTCGAGCCGATCGATCGACCAGCGGTGGGCGGCGTCGTAGTTCGGCAGCGCCACTCCCCATCGGCCCTCCGCCGCGCGGAGGAACCGATGGAGATTGGTAGCCGCCTTGCGGTCCTCGGAAGGTTCCCAGAGCACCTCGTTCACCACGACCACCTCTTCAAAACACAGCGCCAACTTCGGCAGAAACTAACATGCGGCCGGCAGGGCTTCGAGTCCGGGCCGGATCGGGCGGTCAAGTGGCACGCCGCGCGAGATCTTCGAGCACGAAAGAAGTCAGACCTTCGGGCCGATCCCGCAGCGCTGCGATGCAGGGCACCGGCTCCGCCAGCAGCAGCCGCTCGACCACTTGAGGGTTGGCGCCCCGCGCGATACTCGGCAGTCCCTCGATCGGCACTTCGAGTGAGCCCATGCAGCCGATGCGCCCCGCGGGAGTAGCCCTCAGCTTGGCGAGGCCGCAAGGCGTGGCGCAGTGCGGCCCTACGAAAGGAATCGTCCAGTTCGCGAGGTTACGGAAACGACCCTGGAGCACATCGCCCGGCGCGGACGAATAGACGGCGACGCCGGGTGTCGCGAACAACTTGCTCATATGCGCCGGTCCGGAATCGGCGAATACTCCATAGTCGAAGCCGTCGATCGCCGACAGCAGCGCGCCGATACTGGCGAAACCGTCAATAATCTCTACGCCGGCTGGCAACCCGCCGATCTCCCGGGCGTAAAGGACGCCCTGGTGCTGGTCCTTGTTGAGGCACAGCACGACGCGCCCTCGTTCCGCCAGCGCTTCGCAGAGTTCGCGCGTCGCCGCGATCGGCAACGTGCGGAGCGGGGAAGACGCCAGTGGCAGGATGCCGATCACCGGCGGACGGTCCGCGGGAAGAGCTTTCCCCTCTACACCGTATCGCTGGCTCGGCGCCACATTGAACGCCTCGAGAAGATCGGCCTCCATATCGACCGGCCAGATGTCGATGTCCCGACGGCTCTCCAGATGTCCGAGATCGACGACAACGTCCCATCGCCGCAGCTCCCGCTCGCCGATCCAGAGTGGGAAGACGGTCGTCTGCGGGTCCGTCAGGTAGATATCGGCGGCCGAGCGGGCGCAGAAGACGCCAAGCCCGCCCATCGAAAATTTCTCGCGCAGCGCCTGCAGGAAAAGCAGCGTCGCGACGTTGCTGCCGAGAGCCTGGGATGGCAGCAGGAAAAGGGCACGCTTGCCGGTGAAGTCGTAGGTCGGCCAGTCGCTTCGCGGCAGCGATGGCAGTGTGGCACGGGTTTCGATCACCCGGAACTGCTTGGGCGTCGCGACGACCACCCGGTTCGCGAACTGCTCCGACGTCGTATAGAAGGTCTCGCCGCCCCGGCCCGTCTGCAGCGCGTTCTCGCCGGTGTTATGCTGGCGAAACCGGAACGGTGCCTTCGCGGCGAACTTCAGCAGCGGGGTGCGCGTCACCGCGGTATCGGGCACCGTCATGCCCGCCCGGGCTTTACCGCACGCAGCACGATCTCGGTTTCCTTAATCACGTTGTTGAAGCGGCGCATCGCGACGGCGAGATCGGCCGGCTTCAGCCTTCCGGCGTCCAGATCGCCGCGCCACGGCTGGTCGGGCCGCATGTTCACCGACTCGATGGCGAAATCGACGCCGAGGTAAATGCCCAGTGGCGAGTTCGGCATCCCCTTCGCCGCCCATTCGCGGTTCTTGGCTTGGTCGAACAGTTCCAGGCCCTGCGGGGTCACCGGCCGCACATGCGTCGGGTCGCTGAGAAAGTCGTCATGTCGCGGGTGCGGCACGGCGATGCGCACCGAGGCGCCCGGCGCACACACCCGATAGAGCTCCCGGATGACGTTAAGATAGATCGCAGGTGTCGCTCCCAGATGCTCGAGAACGTGGCGAAGCTCGATCTCCTGCGCCGCGTCGTCGGGGAACGGCCACGGAAACTGCTCCAGGTCCACCACGGCGTCGGGCGCACAGGCGGGCGAGTGATCCACGTTCACCCAGCCCTCCATCTTCTTCAGCCCGCATCCGAGGTTCAGCCGCACCGGTCTTTCCACATCCTTGCCGACAATGCGCAGACATCATAACCCAGCATGTGGAATCAAGCCGCCCGGCTGTTAAAGTCCGCTCCATGGAACACGTGACGGAACAGAACGAAGTCGAGGTCACGGTCGCCGCAGCACTGGCGGAGGTCCGTGGACGCATCGCAAAGGCGGCGACGGCCGCAGGCCGCTCCGCCGATGCGGTAACGCTCGTCGGCGTCAGCAAGGTGCAGCCGCCGGAGCGCATAGAGGCCGCACTCGCCTCCGGCCTGCGGGTCTTCGGCGAGAACCGGGTCCAAGAGGCGGCCGGCCGGTGGGAATCGCTCCGGCCGCTCTACCCCGACCTCCAACTGCACCTGATCGGGCCGTTGCAGACCAACAAGGTGAAGCAGGCCGTCGCCCTCTTCGACGTCATCGAGAGCGTCGACCGCCCACGTCTCGCCGAGGCACTGGCCGCAGAGATGACGCGAACCGGCCGCCAGCTTCCCTGCTTCATCCAGATCAACACCGGCGAGGAGCCGCAGAAGGCGGGCGTGCTGCCCGCCGATGCCGATGCCTTCATCGTGCGCTGCCGTGATGAGTTCGGCCTTCAAGTGGTCGGCCTGATGTGCATCCCACCGGCCGACGAGGAGCCCTCGCCCCACTTCGCGCTGCTCGCGGAGATGGCGAAGCGGCACGGGCTGTCGGGGCTGAGCATGGGAATGAGCGGCGACTACGAAATCGCCGTGCGGCTCGGCGCCACCCATGTCCGAGTCGGCAGCGCGATCTTCGGGACACGCCTGCAGAAGTAGGCGCTGCCGGAGCAGCCGCGCTCAGCCCGAACTGGCGCCTCCACTTTCGGTGGGTTTGCGAGCCGGCTGACCCGCTCCGCCGTAGCGATCGAGATTCTGCAGGACGCGGTCGGCGAACCACGGCGGCACCTGCCGGTTGGGTTGTGGTGCCGCGCGCGCCGGCTCGGCGGCAACCGGATCGGGCTCTCCGACGGGTTGCGCTTCATTTCGAACCGTCGGGGCAGAGGCCCGCCCGATCGCATTTTCGGCAGGCGCCGAGGCGGCACTCTTGGCAGAAGCGGGTTCCGCCGTTGCCTCGGCGGCGGCCGCAACGGGCGGCCGCCGCACGACCGGCACGCTCGGGACGGCCGTGGCGAAGTAAGTGCGAATGTCCTTTCCAGCGGCGGATCGCGTGGCACCGGCATTGCCGTTGTAGGCGGCAAGATCGAATCGGCTGGGCGGCTCGGCACCCTTCAGATCCCGAGGCTGCGAGGCGGCCATCAGGGCCGCGAGCGTCGCTTCACCCGCCGCGCCGATGTCCGCAGGCCCCGCCGCCTTCGGCTCGGCAGCAGGTGCCGGGGCCTCATCCGGTCGCACGGACTGTGGGAGTACCGGTTCCCCTGGGTTGGTGGCCCTCTTGGGGAGCTCGGCGACCTGCTGCAGTGCTGTGGTATCCGGTGGAGTGATCGCGGCGGAATCCGGAGTCGGAGCCGTAGCGGCGGCAATGGAGGTCGCCGGCGAGGTCCGCGAGGAGTTCGTCCCGAGGGCGGCGTCCGCAACCCGCGCCAGCGGATCGCCGAGCATGCTGTCCACCACCGCACCGCCGGCGCCCAGCAGCAAGCCGGCAGGGCCACCGAACACGAGGCCGCCCATGACCTTGACCGCGGGCTTGATCGTATCGCCCGTCAGAGCCCGATAGACCTGTGACACGCCCGGAATGTGCTGGAGCGGATTGATAAGATCGACGAGGTCGCTGAAGGTCAGATCCTCGGTGGCCGCCTGGGTGTAGCCGCCCATCGTCCCCTTTTCGACATCGAACGCATCGGCGGCGCTCCAGTCAGCCCGCATCGCCGCCGCCCGCGGGCGAATCGGTTCGACGGTCTGAATGGTGGGCGGCAGCGCGGCGGTTGTCGTCATCCGATCCTCCTCGTCCCGATGGAGAGCAACAACGGTGCCACCCGAAAGGCCAGCAAAATGGCGGGCCTATCTCAACCGGCGGGCAGATCTTGCCGACCGTTCGGCATCTGCTGCCGGGCCAGTCCTGCCCTTCCTGGCAAGGAAGGCGATGTCGCACGCGAACGACCAGGACAACGCCGCCAACGCCGCCAGCAGCGCGACCGAGGGCCACGGCGCCGGCATCCAGGGCGGTATGCACGCGACGAGCGTCGCCACCTGAATCACACAGACCGTCTGGCGCCGGCGGCTCGGCGGCAAGTCGGCGCGCAGCCATGGCCACAGCGATCCCGCCGCAACGAACACGTAGCGCATGAGGCCGGACGCGATGACCCAGATGCCCGCGTGGCCCAGGCGAAAGACCAGGATCGCGAGAACGAGGGTGGTGAAGGCGTCCACCTCTCTGTCCATGCGCGCCCCGAACTCCGACGCGGATCGGCTTCGGCGCGCGACGAAGCCGTCGACGCCGTCCGTCACCAGCGCAATCGCCGCCATGCCGGCCAGGAGCCAAAGCTGGCCATCGGACAGTTCCGGAGCGGACACCGCTCCGGCTGCCACGAGGCTGGTGGCGAAGCCTCGCGCGAGCGTGATGCGATCGGCCGCTCGCAGATCCCTGTCACGGCCCCATCGCCACGCCGCCACACCGGCGCCGAGGATCGTCAGCGCCCAGCACACCGCCATGCCGACCCCGGCGGGCACGGACGCCAAACGCCCCAAACCCGCGGCGGCCATCATGCCCGCCGCACACAGCAAGAGGAGTTCAGTTATCGTCGCCTCGAAAGAGCGGATGCGCACCTGAGCGCCTCGCAGAACGTATCTAAAGGATCGCCCGACCGGACAGTGGGCGGGTCGGCTTCTCGCTCTATCATCTTTGTGGTCGCGAGCACTCGGAGACAAGGTTGCGACGCGGAACTGCGGAGGGGACCGTTTGAGGATCGAACTTGAGGCCGCCCGCCCGCCGGGGGTGGCCAGGCGGCCGGACGTCGATGCGGACACGGCTTGGGCCGCACTGCTGGCGGTTCGCGACCATACGCGGCGATCGGGCAGGACGCGGGGAGACCTGTCGCTGCGGCGCTGCGACGACCGCAGCGGCTTCGACGTTCTGACGGGACGCGCCCGCGACGCGATCCTAATCAGCACCGACGATGGCGGATGGGAGAGTGCAGCACCGCCCGACCGGGGTGCGGCGCTTCTCCTGGACCTGTACATGCCGTTGTGTCGCGAGTCCGGCGGCGACGGCCGTCCCTACGTCGTCGGCCACCTCGGCCAGAGCCTGGACGGTCGGATCGCCACGGTGAGCGGCGTCTCCCAATGGGTGACCGGCCCGGCGGACCTAACCCACACGCACCGGATGCGCGCGCTCGCCGACGCTGTCCTGGTCGGTGCGGGAACGGTGAGACAGGACGATCCGCGCCTCACCGTTCGCCGCGTCGACGGCCGCAACCCGCTGCGCGTCGTCATCGACCCGCAGCGCCGCCTTCCCGCCGATCGCCACGTCTTCACCGATGGGAACGCCGAGACCCTGGTGTTCTGCGGAAGGGACGCCGCAGAGCCCGCCGGTCCCCGCACAGCCGCCAGTGCCCAGGTCATCGGACTTCCCTGCGATCAGACCGGCGGCCTGCAGCCGGCGGCCATCTGCGCCGCCCTCGCGGAGCGCGGCATAAGGCTGCTCTTCGTCGAAGGCGGCGGTGTCACCGTCTCTCGCTTCCTGCAGGCGGGCTGCCTGGATCGATTGCAGGTGACGGTGGCGCCCCTGGTGATCGGCTCCGGCAGGCCCGCCATATCGCTGCCGGAGATAGCCGACCTCTCGCGCGTGCTCCGACCGCGCGTGCGGCACATCACCCTCGGCGTCGACGTGATGTTCGACTGCGTCTTCGATGGGTGATGCACCGATCGCGAAGGCGTTCTGGACGCTGAAGCCCGGCTGCGCCGCGATCCGGGATGAGCCGCTTCCGGAGCCGGGTCCCGACGAGGTCCGGATTAGAACGGCCTTCAGCGGCGTGAGCCGCGGCACCGAGGCTCTCGTCTTCAGAGGGCTCGTGCCGGAGCGCCTCTACGACACGATGCGTGCGCCGTTCCAGGCCGGCGTTTTTCCGGGACCAGTGAAGTACGGCTACATGTCGGTCGGTACGGTCGAAGCCGGGCCGGCCGATCTGGTCGGGCGGGCGGTGTTCTGCCTGCACCCCCATCAGGATCGCTATGTCGTGCCGGCCGCCGCTGTGGTCCTCGTGCCGGCGGCGGTCCCCCTGCGGCGCGCCGTCCTCGCCGCCAATCTGGAGACAGCGATCAACGCGCTGTGGGACGCACCGCCCCTGGTCGGCGACCGGATCGCGGTGGTCGGCTGCGGCGTCGTCGGCGGCATGGCGGCAGTGCTCGCGGCGCGCGTGCCGGGCGTCGAGATCGAACTGATCGATCCCTCGCCGCATCGGCACGCACTGGCCGACGCGATCGGGCTGCCGCTCGTCGCCGAAGCCCGGACCGGCCGCGACCTGGTCATCCACGCGAGCGGCACGTCCGAAGGCCTCGCCACGGCGCTCCGTCTCGCAGGCGACGAGGCGACCATACTGGAACTGAGCTGGTACGGCGCAAATCCGGTCGCCGTCCCGCTGGGCGAGTGGTTTCACGCGCGCCGCCTGCGCCTCGTCTCGTCTCAGGTCGGCAAGGTGGCGCCGGCGAAGCGTCCGCGATGGAGCCACCGGCAGCGGCTGGAACTGGCGTTGCGCCTGCTCGCCGATCCTGTCTTCGATGCCTTCCTGACCGGGGAGAGCCGGTTTGCCGACCTGCCCGAGACGATGGCGCAACTCGCCGCCGGGCTGGGCGATGCCCTGTGCCACGTCATCCGCTACGAGGATCCCGATGTATAGCCTGACCGTCCGCGACAGCATCATGATCGCCCACAGCTTCCGCGGCGCCATCTTCGGCCCGGCGCAGGGGCTGCACGGTGCCACCTTCGTCGTGGAACTGACGTTCCGCCGGCCCGAGATCGACGCGGACGGCCTCGTCTGTGACATTGGCGCCGCCTCGGTCCTGCTGAAGAAGGTCCTCGCCCCGCTGAACTACGCCAACCTGGACACGATCCCCGAGTTCGCCGGCATCAACACCACGACAGAATTCCTGGCCGGCGAGATCCACCGCCGCGTGTCGACGGCGCTGCGCGACGGCGAACTGGGCCTGCCGCCGGAGACGTTCCCGGCGATGCAGGTGCTGCTGCGCGAATCGCCGGACGCCTGGGCCGCGTACGAGGCGCCGCCGTCGTGAGGCGGCCCGCATGACGCCACCGCGGGTGCATTTCGCCGTCGCCGGACCGATCGGCCAGATCACCGGCGGCTACATCTACGACAGGCGCATCGCCGAAGGCCTGGAGGCGAACGGCCAGCCGCTGCGGATCCACGCGCTGCGCGGCGCGCATCCCGCGGCGGACGCGGAGGCGCTCGCCGCCGCATCCGACTGCGTGGACGCGGTGCGGTCGGGCGAGATCCTGCTGGTCGACGGCCTGGCCCTCCCCGCCTTCCTGCCGGCACTTCCGCGACTGGCCGGCGGCGCGCGGCTGGTGGCACTGGTCCATCATCCGCTCGCCGACGAGACCGGCGTGGACGCGGTCACACGACGGACGCTCGACGAGGCCGAGCGCGCGGCCCTGGCCCGGGCGGCACGCGTGATCGTCACCAGCGACACCACCGCCGCGGCGGTGGCCGCCATGGGCGTTCCGCGCGACCGGATCGGCACGGTGCGCCCCGGCGTTGACCGCCGTCCCGAGGCGGCCGCGCGACGCGTCCCGTCCGAGGCGGACCCGGTCGCGCTTCTCTGCGTCGCCACCATCACGCCGCGCAAAGGCCATGCGCTGCTGGTCGAGGCGCTGGCCGGTCTCGACGCCCTGCCCTGGCGCCTCGACTGCGTCGGCAGCGACGCGCGCGACCCGGCGACCGTGGCGGCCTTGCGCGACCTGATCGCCCGCCACGGCCTGGACGGGCGAGTCCTGCTGCACGGCGAGCGCCCGGCGGCGGAGATGGCGGCCGCCTATGCCGCAGCCGACCTGTTCGTGCTGCCGTCCTATCACGAGGGCTTCGGCATGGCCTTCGCCGAGGCGCTGACCCAGGGGCTTCCGGTGGTCGGCACCACCGCCGGCGCCATCCCGGAGACGGTGCCGGGCGACGCGGGCATCCTCGTCCCGCCCGGCGACGTGCCGGCCCTGCGCGAGGCGCTGCGCCGGCTGCTGACGGATCGCGCTCTCCTGCATCGCCTGGGCCAGGGCGCGACACGCGCCCGTTTCCCGACCTGGAGCGACGCCGCCGACGCATTCGCCCGGCAGCTCGAACTGGCGGCGGCGTGAGCGAGGCCGGCAGCTTCGATGCCGACTGGCTGGCGCTGCGTGCGCCCGCCGATGCGGTGGCGCGATCTTCCGCGCTGACCCGGCGCTTCGCCGAGGCGGTTGCCGTCGGCGAGCAGCGCCCTGCCCGGCTCCTCGATCTCGCCGCCGGCACCGGCGCCAACCTCCGCCTCCTGGCACCACGGCTGGGAGCCGCGGGCATCGCCGCGCAGACGTGGCGACTGGTCGACTACGACCCCGATCTTCTGGCCGCCTGCATCGACTCCTGCCGCACCTGGGCGGGCGGCAACGGCTGGTCGCTCCACGACGACGGCGCAGGCTTCAGGATCGTCGCCGACGGATGGCACGCTTGCGTGCGCTGCGTGCGCCGCGACCTGAGCCGCGGGGTCGACACGCTTCCCGTCCAGCCCGGCGAGGCCGTGGTGACGACGGCGCTGCTCGACCTCGTGTCGCACGACTGGATGGAGGGGCTGGTCCGGCTCGTCGACCGTACCCGCGGACCGGTGCTGGCGACCCTGACGGACGACGGGCTGCTCAGCTTCGCGCCGTTCGACGCGCTCGACGCCACGGTCGCCGGTCTGTTCGAAGCGCATCAGCGCCGCGACAAGGGCTTCGGCCCCGCCTTGGGCACCACGGCCACAGCCGTGCTCGCCGGGCTGCTCGGACGAGCGGGCTGGCCTGTCGCGGTCCGGCACAGTGCCTGGGTCCTGGGGGCGGAGTCCCGCAGCCTCCAGAGCGAGACGATCCGCGGTATCGCTACCGCGGCGAAGGAGCAGGATCCTTCACGGACCGCCGAAATCGAGGCATGGCTGGCCCGCCGCGTATCGCAGGCCGAAGCGGGTGGCCTGCGCCTCGTCGTCGGTCACCGCGACCTGTTCGCCCGGCCGAAGCCTTCGGGTGGGCCGACCCCGTAGGGTCAGCCGTCCAGCCACGTGCGGATGAGCCTGTAGGCGATCGAGTCGGCCCGCGGCATCTGCATGCCCAGGTCCTCGATATTCTCCACCTCGGCGCGGGTCAGCCAGCGCGCGTCCTCGATCTCCTCGGGGTCGAGGGTGAGTTCCGTCGTCTCCGCCACGGCGTGGAAGCCCAGCATCAGCGAGGACGGGAACGGCCAGGGCTGCGAGCCCAGGTAGCGCACGTCGCCGACGCGCACGCCGACCTCCTCGAAGACCTCGCGCGCCACCGCCTCCTCCAGGCTCTCGCCCGGTTCGACGAAGCCCGCCAGGGTCGAGTACATGCGCGGCCGGAAATTGTGCGTGCGGCCGAGCAGGCACATGTCGTCCTTCACGACCAGCATGATCACCGCCGGGTCGGTGCGCGGGAAGTGCTGCGCGCCGCAGGAGGTGTTGGTGCAGGTGCGCTGGTGGCCGGCGTGGGTGATCTCGGTCGGGCTGCCGCAGACGCCGCAGAAGCCGTGCTTCGCATGCCAGTGCATCAGCCCGCGCGCATGGGCGAGGATCGCCCCCTCGGTGCGCGCGAGGTTCGGCCCGACGCTGCGCAGATCCTCGAAGGCGCCCTGCTCGCCGATATAGGGGTGCGCGTAGGGGTCCTCGATATGGCTGAGGTCGACGGCGAAGTAGGCCACCCCGTCGACGACGCCGAGCAGCGACGGGAACCGCCCCTCGTCCAGCAGGTCGCCGGCTTCGGCGAGAGTCGGCAGCAGCGCGCGTTCGTCCTCGACGTGGACGAGGCTGCGGCTGCGCCACACGGGCACGATGCGCGTCTGCTCCGCCTTGCGCAGGCCGTGGAGCCAGATGTCGTCGCGGCGACGCTGGGAGACGCGGTCGAGCGGCGACTTGGTGTACCAGAGATCGGGTATCATGCCGAAGTCTAGGCATAAGCCGGCGCCGCGGGCAATCGGTCGGCTGATGCCTGTAGCTAGTTCGTGAAGTGTCCGCACCTGCGGAAGCGACGCGGCTGCCAGCCGGGGTACACGGTAACAAATGTGCACGCCGACCCGGCGGAGACGTGGCGCGAGATCCTCTGCATCCAGGAGAAGCGCACCGTCGGCAACGACAATCCCGTCAAATCGCAGGAGCTACCAACAGCGGGCATGTCGACCGGCTGGCTGCAACGCGAAGCGGAACGCTACTGAACGACGAGTGTCGAGCGCCCATCGAGTGTAACGGGCCCGATAGGCAGCAGGCCAAGCAGGACACGGAACGGGCTGGATGTCGCGACCGTGACGGAACTGCCCGAACGGTTATCAGGCGCCCAGGCCACATTCACGCTCACAGTACCAGGATCGAGGCCATAAATGCGGGAGCGAGCCACGGCGCTCACCTGCTCTGCCGTGGCGGGAGCGGCGGACTCGGCCCCGCGCAATGACGCATATCGCGCTGCTTCCTGCGCACCCCTTGTGAGG
>Ga0209024_1000777_pt1 | contig 41058 bp, 37 predicted proteins | sample AutmiccommunBRH5_FD_187380 | JGI IMG/M metagenome (GOLD analysis project Ga0209024, IMG submission 187380) | Deep subsurface microbial communities from Mt. Terri, Switzerland - Autotrophic microbial communities BRH/5 (SPAdes) (version 2) | ecosystem: Environmental > Aquatic > Deep subsurface >... | reverse complement strand
TGGCCATAGCGCCTGTGCCCCACCCGATCCCATCTCGAACTCGGCCGTGAAACCAGGTTGCGCCGATGGTACTTTGTCTCAAGGCATGGAAGAGTAGGACGTCGCCAGGCATTGCAGCAGGCGCATGGAGATGTAGTCACGAGGAAATAACCCATTCACTTTTTCAAAAGCGGCCTGTCCCTCAAAGGGCCGGCCGCTTTTTTGATTTTCTGGATCTGCCTTCAAGGTGATCCGGATTGTTGGCGCGGGATGGAGCAGTCCGGTAGCTCGTCAGGCTCATAACCTGAAGGTCGTAGGTTCAAATCCTACTCCCGCAACCAACAGACCCAATATATTCAAAGCTTTACAAGCCTCGCTGTTACCAGTGGGGCTTTTTTGCGTTTGAACTGCATGTCGTCAGCAAGCTGGCTGGGAAATATGGGTATTACCGAGTGACATCAGGGGAATGTTGATCTCGAGCTGATAGTATAAAGATCGACGCTGATCGAATTGTTCGCGGAAGGAAGCTTGGGCGTCTGATTTTCTCAGCCCTGAATTTCTTCACCGGTCGTACGGCAGCTCGCGTCAATTCTGAATTGAAAAGCCAATTCGCGGAAAATGAACCACGACTTCGCCGACCCGGGGATCTTCGCGGCTGATCGAGACATGTTGTTCCGACGAGCCGACTAGCACTCCGGCAACCGCGTCGCGTCCATAGTCGTCGGCGGCAACGGTCACTCGCTTGCCTTCGAGTTCGGCATCCCGAGGCGCGACCGTGCCGGTGATCGGCTCGGAGGTTCGCGCAATGTCGAGCGCGTCCTCGCGGTTCATTGCCGATCGCTCGCCATGACCGATTGCCTTCACCCTTTCGAACCATTCGAGCACATCAGGCATGCTCTCGAACAGGCTTGCCGCTGGTGGAAAGGCAGACCGGATAAACCACAAGTTGTAATAGCCGTTTGCATCCACCAGTCCCGCACAGTCACCGGTCAGGAACGTGCGTCCGTCGGCTAGCTGATCGGAAAGCAAAGCGATGTGCGCCCGCATCTGTGCTTGCATGTGGGGAACGGCTGCCTGCATGGCGACGGGGTCAAACGGACGCCCGGATAGCGCGACGCGGTCCTGGATAAAATCGGCTGGAACGTTGCTGCCGAGGCCTCCGAAGATGATTGCAACAGCTGCTTGGAATACCGCCCGGTCCGACCACATCGCGTTGGCGTATGCCAGGCCATGGTCGCCCTGCGGAAACAAGGACGGCTCAGGAAACCGTCGCTCGAGTTCGCGCACGATGAGTTGGCTGTCACAGTAAATGTCTGCACCGATCTGCATGACCGGAATGCGGCGATATCCGCCCGTTAGCGCCACAAGTTCAGGCTTCGGCATGATCACCGGTTGGTCGACAGCGGTCCAGGCCAGCTTCTTGATGCCAAGGCAAACCCGCACTTTTTCTGAAAATGGCGAACTGTCATATTGGTGAAACAGAATGTCAGGCATCGTCGACCTTTCCGGATTGCCAACAATCGATGGAGGATTTGGTAGAAGCGGTCAACTTGATCCCGCACAGCGCGTGCAATGGCCTTGTCAATTATTCGGCATGGCAGCCATGCGCTGCAATTTCCGCCGCCGAGTTGTCCGGTTTCGTCAGATGGCGGCTACGTTCCCGTGTAAATAACCAGCTTCAGGTGCGGATTCTCGTTGGCCTGAAAACTTGCGTAGGACAAACGGAGCGAGCCCTTTCGTGGGTGTTCCAGCTGCTTGAGGCCGGCATCGAGTCCTTGCAGATCGTGCAATTGCCACCAGTACGGAAACCCCGGGTAGTCCCGCATCAAACGAGCAAGCAGCTCTCCGAAACAAGTCCCCGCTCAGCGCGGCAGCAGGCTCCGTCCCATCAGCTGCAGATCCACGGCGCGGGCGCATTGCCGCCCTTCGCGGATCGCCCAGACGACGAGGCTCTGGCCGCGGCGCATGTCGCCGCAGGCAAAGACCCCGGGCTTGCTGGTACCGTAATCCAGGACATTGGCTGCGACATTGCCGCGCGCGTCGAGTTCGACCTCAGCCTGGTCGACCAGCCCCATCCTGCGTGGTCCTACAAAGCCCATCGCGAGCAGGATGAGGTCGGCTTTCAGCGTGAACTCGCTTCCGGCGATTTCCTGCATCTGGCCATCAACCCATTCGATGCGCACACATTCCAGCCCCTCGACATTGCCGTTGGTGCCGACCACGCGCTTGGTGAGGATCGCCCAGTCCCGCTCGCAACCTTCCACATGGCTGGAAGAAGTCCGCAACTTCAACGGCCAGTCAGGCCAGGAGAAAGTCTTGTCCTCCTTCTCCGGCGGTTTCGGCATGATTTCAATCTGGGTGACGGAAGCGGCGCCCTGGCGGTTGGACGTGCCAACACAGTCGGATCCGGTGTCGCCGCCGCCTATAACGATGACATGCTTGCCGGTCGCGCTAATGGTTCCGCGCGGCGCCGCCCGCATTTCATCATCGCCGGCATTGCGCTTGTTCTGCTGGGTCAGGAATTCCATCGCCAGCCGGACGCCGGCCATCTCATAGCCCGGGATATCCAGCGTCCGCGGCTTCTCCGCTCCGCCGGCCATGACCACCGCATCATAATTGTCCTGCAGCGATTCCATCGAGACCGTCACGCCCACTTCGGTGCTGGTGCGGAATTCAACGCCTTCTGCCTCCATCTGTACGAGGCGGCGGTTGATCAGATGCTTTTCCATCTTGAAATCCGGGATGCCATAGCGCAGCAGGCCGCCCATCCGGTCATTCTTTTCGAACAGGGTGACATTGTGACCGGCGCGGGCCAGTTGCTGGGCGCAAGCCAGTCCCGCCGGGCCCGAACCGACCACCGCCACCGACTTGCCGGTTTTTTCCTCGGTGATCTGGGGGGTGATCCAGCCTTCTTCCCAGCCGCGATCGACAATTGCGCATTCGATCGACTTGATGTTGACCGGCGCGTCATCAATATTCAGCGTGCAAGCGGCTTCGCAGGGCGCGGGGCAGATGCGTCCGGTAAATTCGGGGAAATTGTTGGTCGAGTGAAGCGTTTCCAGCGCGCTTTTCCAGTCGCCTTCATAGACCAGATTGTTCCAGTCCGGGATGATATTGTTGACCGGGCAGCCAGTGTGGCAATAGGGAATGCCACAGTCCATGCAGCGCGCCGCCTGGGCCTTGAGCTCCTTTTCCGGCAGCGGAATGGTGAACTCCCGGTAATGCTTCAGCCGTTCCTGCGGATCGGCATAGGTCGCTTCTTTGCGATCAATCTCGAGAAAGCCTGTTACTTTACCCACGGTCTACTCCAATTTCTTCGTTCATTCAGCCGCCACGATCGTCTCGAGACGTTCGGCTTCCAGTTGTTTCAGCGCCGCGGCATAGTCGCGCGGCATTACCTTGACGAAATGGCCCAGGGCTTCGTCCCAATTGTCGAGAATTTCGCTCGCCCGCTTGCTCCCGGTATGAAGCTTGTGCCGCTCCAGCAGGATGCGCAGCCGTGCCGCGTCGTGATAGAGCATGTCGCCCATGCCGAAATCATGGACATTGACCGGCAGCTGCTGCGGCATCGCACTGCCTTCCTCATTATCGGCTTCGGTACTGATCTCCTCGATATCAACCATCGCCATGTTGCAGCGCTGGCGGAACAGGCCGTCCTCGTCGTAGACATAGGCGACACCGCCCGACATGCCGGCGGCAAAATTGCGCCCGGTCTTGCCGAGCACGACCACAACGCCGCCGGTCATATATTCGCAGCCATGATCGCCCGTGCCCTCGACCACGGTGACGGCCCCGGAATTGCGGACCGCGAAGCGCTCGCCTGCGACGCCGTTGAAATAGGCCTCCCCGGCCACCGCGCCATACAGCACGGTATTGCCGACGATGATATTCTCGGTTGGATTGCGATCGACATGGGCGGGCTGCTTGACCACCACGCGGCCGCCCGACAGTCCCTTGCCGACATAGTCATTGGCATCGCCGACCAGTTCCGCGGAAATGCCATGGGCCAGAAAGGCACCAAAGCTTTGCCCGGCCACGCCTTCAAAAACGAGCTGGATGGTATTCGCCGGCAGGCCTTCATGCCCGTATATCTTGGCAACCTCGCCCGACAGCATGGCGCCGACGGTCCGGTTGACGTTCTTCACCTTGCGCTCGATCTTGACGGTCTGTCCATCCTCCAGCGCCGGTGCGGCAGCCGCGATCAGATCCTTGTCGAGCGCCGCATCCAGGCCGTGATCCTGTGTCATCGTCTGAAACAGCGTTTCGCCTTCCGGCAGCACCACATTGTGCAGCAGCCGGGACAGGTCGATCCCTTCGGCCTTCCAGTGACGCAGCGCCCTGTTCATGTTGATCCGGTCCACCCGTCCCACCATCTCCTCGACCGTGCGGAATCCCATGTCCGCCATGATCTGGCGCAGTTCCTCGGCAACGAAGAAGAAATAGTTGATCACATATTCCGGCTGCCCGGTGAATTTCTTGCGCAGTTCCGGATTCTGTGTGGCAACGCCGACCGGGCAGGTGTTGAGATGGCATTTGCGCATCATGATGCAGCCCGCGGCGATCAGCGGTGCCGTCGCAAAGCCGAATTCATCCGCGCCAAGCAGGGCACCGATCGCCACATCGCGCCCGGTCCGCAGGCCGCCGTCGACCTGCACCGATATGCGCGAGCGCAGCCCGTTGAGCAGCAAGGTCTGCTGGGTCTCTGCCAGACCGATTTCCCACGGCGAACCCGCATGGGTCAGCGAGGTGAGGGGAGAGGCCCCGGTGCCACCGTCATAGCCGGAAATGGTCAGATGGTCGGCGCGCGCCTTGGAAACGCCCGCGGCAACCGTGCCGACGCCGACCTCGGATACCAGCTTCACCGAAATCCGTGCCTTGGTGTTCACGTTTTTCAGGTCGTGGATCAGCTGCGCCAGATCCTCGATCGAATAGATATCATGATGCGGCGGCGGCGAGATCAGGCCGACGCCCGGCGTCGAGTGGCGCACCTTGCCGATATTCTTGTCGACCTTGCTGCCGGGCAGCTGCCCGCCTTCGCCCGGCTTGGCGCCCTGCGCCATCTTGATCTGGATATCGTCGGCATTGACCAGATATTCGGCGGTCACGCCAAAGCGGCCGCTGGCGACCTGCTTGATCGCCGAGCGCATCGAATCGCCATTGGCCATCGGGATGAAACGATCCGCTTCCTCGCCGCCTTCGCCGGTATTGGACTTGCCGCCGATCCGGTTCATCGCGATCGCCAGCGTGGTATGCGCTTCCCGGCTGATCGAGCCAAAGCTCATCGCCCCGGTTGCGAAGCGCTTGACGATCTCGGTCGCCGGCTCCACGTCGTCGATGTCGAGCGGTTCAGGGGCTTTGGTGAGTTCCATCAAGCCGCGAATGGTCAGCAGCCGTTCGCTCTGCTCGTTGATCGATTCGGCGAATTCCGCGTAATTTTTCGGATCATTGCCGCGCACCGCATGCTGCAGATTGGCGACATTGGCAGGCGTCCAGGCATGTTCCTCGCCGCGCAGGCGATAGCCATAGATGCCGCCGGCATCAAGCATGTTCCTGTAGATTGGATTATTGCCATAGGCTTCGGTGTGCCGGTCGACCGTCTCCTTGGCGATTTCGTCGAGACCGGCACCTTCGATCATCGTCGCCGTTCCGGTGAAATATTGCTCGATAAATTCGGTGGAAAGGCCAACGGCGTCGAAAATCTGCGCGCCGCAATAGCTTTGATAGGTCGAGATGCCCATTTTCGACATGACCTTCAATATGCCCTTGCCGATCGCCTTGATATAATTTTGCTCGACCTGCTGCGTGGTCAGCGGCAGTTCGCGCCGCACGCGAATTTCCTCGAGCGTCTCGAATGCAAGATAGGGGTTCACCGCCTCCGCGCCATAACCGGCCAATACGCAGAAATGATGCACTTCGCGCGCTTCGCCGGTCTCGACCACCAGCCCCGTCTGCATCCGCAGACCCTGCCGCACCAGATGATGGTGCACCGCTGCCGTCGCCAGCAAGGAGGGCATCGCGATGCGGTCCGGACCCTTGGCGCGGTCTGAGAGAATGAGAATATTGCGGTCGGCGAGTACCGCTTCGGTGGCCGCCCAGCACATTTCCTTGATCGCCATTTTCAGACCGGCTGCGCCGCTTTCCGCGGTCCAGGTGATATCGATGGTTTCGGTCCGGAACGCCCCGTCCAGCGCTTCCTCGACCGAACGGATTTTCAGCAGGTCCGAATTGGTCAGCACCGGCTGGTCGACTTCCAGCCGCTTGTGGGTGCCGGCGTCATGGCCGAGCAGATTGGGCCGCGGCCCGATCATCGAGACCAGCGACATCACCAGTTCCTCGCGGATCGGATCGATCGGAGGATTGGTGACCTGCGCGAAATTCTGCTTGAAATAGTCGTAGAGCAGCCGCGGCCTGCCGGACAGGACGGCGATCGGCGTGTCGGTGCCCATCGAACCGATCGGATCCTGGCCGTCGGTCGCCATCGGCTCGAGAAACTTGCTGACGTCTTCCTGGGTAAATCCGAACGCCTGCTGGCGGTCGAGCAGCGATGCCGGACTTTCCCTGTCATTGCCGTCGGGTGCAGCGACATCGTCCAGATCGGCCAGATCCAGATCCTTCAGATTATACTGCGTCGATTCCAGCCATTTCGCATAGGGCTTGGCTTTCGCGAGATCGGCCTTGATCTCCTCATCCTCGATGATCCGGCCCTGCTCCATGTCGATCAGCAGCATCTTGCCGGGCTGCAGCCGCCATTTGCGGACGATATTGTCTTCCTTGACCGGCAGCACGCCCGATTCCGAGGCCATGATAACATGGCCGTCATCGGTGACGCAGAAGCGGGCCGGACGCAGGCCGTTGCGGTCAAGCGTCGCGCCGACCTGCCGGCCATCGGTAAAGGCCACGGCCGCAGGGCCGTCCCATGGCTCCATCAGCGCGGCGTGATATTCGTAAAAGGCTCTCCGGTCGGCATCCATCAGCGGATCGCCGGCCCAGGCCTCGGGGATCAGCATCATCACTGCATGGGGAAGGGAATAGCCGCCGGCGATGAGCAGTTCGAGCGCGTTGTCGAGACAGGCGGTATCGGACTGGCCATGCGGAATCAGCGGCCACATCTTGTCGAGATCGGCGCCCAGCAGATCGGATTCCATCGTCCGGCGACGGGCGTTCATCCAGTTGACATTGCCGCGGACCGTATTGATCTCGCCATTGTGCGCGATGAAGCGGTAAGGATGCGCCAGTTTCCACGACGGGAAGGTATTGGTCGAGAAGCGCTGGTGGACCATCGCCACGGCCGAGGTGGTGAGCGGGTTGTTCAGGTCCTTGTAGAAGGATCCCACCTGGTCGGCGAGCAGCAGGCCCTTGTAGACAATGGTCCGGGTCGAAAAGGACGGCATGTAGAATTCTGTCAGGCCGGGCATGTTCTTCTTTTCCGCGATCCCGTCGAGCGGATTGTGGACCTGCTTGCGGATCGCCAGGATTTTGCGCTCGAACGCGTCCTGGTCGGCCAGATTTTCGCCCTTGCCAATGATCGCCTGGCGAATCAGCGGCATCTGGTCGAGCACCGCCCTGCCGATGCCGGTGGTGTCGACCGGCACGTCGCGCCAGCCAATCATGTCCTGGCCTTCCTTGGCGATGAATCGTTCGAAATGGGCCGTCGCAAATTCCGCCTCTGCCGGGTCCGCCGGCAGGAAGCACATCGCCACCGCATAGTCGCCCGCGGGCGGCAGTTGCAACTGTTCCGAATCCGCCCAGTCCCGCAGCAAAGCGTCCGGAATCTGTAATAATATGCCTGCGCCGTCACCGAGCAGCGGGTCTGCCCCGACCGCGCCGCGGTGATCGATATTGACCAGAATTTCCAGCCCGCGCTTGACCGTCAGATGGGATTTGTCACCCTTGATATTCGCGACAAAACCAACACCACATGCGTCATGTTCGTTGTTTGAATCATACAGGCCTTGGCGTGGCGGGAAACTCATATTCCGTCCTTATTTTTCGATAGGATTTTTGTAATTTAAATGCTCCTAGAGGGATTTTTACGTATTTTGAAGATAAGAATTATTCCCATGGCAAAAGAAACATTGCGCCTGCATCCGGACGTCCAGATTGTGAAGTCTGGGGCCCGTTTGAATGTCAAGCCGACCACAGCGCCTTTAGGGTGCGAAAAGGTCCCGGCGGAACTCCCAATCTTGGCAAGGCAGCCAATGCACGTTGCCCGTCCGGTCTGTTTGGGGCATGGCTCTGTCCGTCGGCCAAAGGTCTGTCAGCTGCGGGACAATCACGTTTGAACAATATTCTGCCCATTTTCCGGTTTCTGCATGAAAAGGCTGAAGCAAAGCTCAAAACAGCCCTGATCACGCTGGTTGCAGTCACCGGCGCATCGACGCGCAACCCGGGTACGCATATGGCCGTGGCCGAGGATGGTTCGGCGATCGGCTCCTTTTCCGGCGGATGTATCGAGGCGGCCGTGGTGGCTGAAGCGCTCGAGGTGATCAGAAGCGGTCGACCGCGCGAGACAAGATTCGGCGCCGGCTCTCCCTATCTCGATATTCGTCTCCCATGCGGCGGCGGTATTGACCTGCTTTTCACCCCGATAGCGGATCCAGCCGCGATCGAGGATATTTTCGGCCGTGTCGAAAGGCGCGAGCCCCTGATGATCACGCTCGACCGCCAAGGCGTCGATATCCGCTGTGCAACCCATTCGACACCGCAAGGCGGGGTGGAGCGATCGGGCGCGCAAATTCTGGTTCATCATGTCCCGGCTGCCAGACTCAATATCCTCGGACATGGGCCGTCGGTCGAAAGTCTGGTCAGCCTGGCCACCAGCTATGGAATTGATTGTGCGGTGCTGTCACCCGACCCGGCGGTGATCGCTGCGGTTCGCGACCAGGCGTCGGCCGCGGAGCTGCTGAAAACGCCGCAGGCAACGCCGCTGCTCGATCCGGATCCCTGGACCGCATGCATTTTCTATTTTCACGACCATGACTGGGAAGCCGCATTGATGAAGCAGGCGCTGTTCTCTCCCGCTTTCTACGTCGGTGCCATGGGCAGCCGCCAGACCCACGCGAACCGGCTGCAATATCTGGCCGACATTGGCGTTTCCGCAGAAGACCGCGCCCGGATGATTGCCCCGATCGGCCTGATCCCGTCGACCCGTGACCCTGCGACGCTGGCCCTGTCGACCCTGGCGCAAGTGGTGGAATGCTATCACCGGCATTTTGGTTTCAGGGCTTAGTTTCCCTGTTCAGGCTGACTTGGGAATGTTCCTTGTTCCTTCCGGAAGAAAACTGTCATAGACAGGAAATATCAGTCAGTTTCGATTCCGGGGAATATCATGAAATATAGTTTGGCTACGGTACTTGCTACGGTGCTTTTTTCAGGGGCAGCCTTTGCCCAGGACAAGGCCGAAGAAAGCAAATGGGATGTCAACGCGCCAGCCGGCGCGACGATCAAGCAGGTTCCGATCAACGTCGACGAGGGCAGCTGGATCGACGTCGACGTCAGCCCGGACGGCAACAGCATCGCCTTTGCCCTGCTCGGCGATATCTACACCATGCCGATCACCGGCGGGACGCCGGTCCGGATCGCCGAGGGTCTGGCCTGGGAAGTCCAGCCGCGCTTCTCGCCCGACGGCAACCGCATCGCCTTCACCTCCGACCGGGGCGGCGGTGACAATATCTGGATCATGAACCGCGACGGCAGCGACAAGAAGCAGGTGACCAAGGAAGAATTCCGCCTGCTCAACCAGCCGAGCTGGAGCCCCGACGGCCGCTATGTCGTGGCCAAGAAACATTTCACCACCCAACGTTCGCTGGGCACGGGGGAAATCTGGATCTACCATGTCTCCGGCGGCGGCGGGGTGCAGCTGGTCAAGAAACCGAGCGAAACGCACCAGAAGGAGCTTGGCGAACCGATTTACGCACCCGACGGCAAGTCGGTCTATTATACCCGCAACATCACTCCCGGCAGCACCTTCATCTATGCCCAGGACAGCAACAGCGACCTGTTCAATATCGAACAATATGACCTGGAAACGGGTGAAGTGACGACCGCCGTCTCCGGTCTCGGCGGCTCGGTCCGCCCCAGCCCCTCTCCCGATGGCAAGAAGATCGCCTTTGTCCGCCGCGAGATGACCCAGTCCAAACTCTATGTGAAGGATCTGGAATCGGGGATCGAGCGCAAGATCTATGATGATCTCGATCAGGATGTGCAGGAAACCTGGGCGGTGACGGGCGTCTATCCGAACATGGACTGGACGCCGGACAGCCAGAGCATAATCTTCTGGTCCGGCGGCAAAATCCAGCGGGTTTCGGCCGACGGCGGCACCGCATCGGTGATCCCGTTCCGCATCAGTGATACTCGCGGCGTGGCCGACGCCCCGCATCCGCAAATCGCCGTTGCTCCCGACAGTTTCACCAGCAAGATGCCGCGCTTCGCCTCGGTATCGCCCGATGGCCGGACCGTCCTGTTTGAAAGCCTTGGCAAGCTCTATACCAAGCCCATTGGCGGCGGGACGGCCCGACGGCTGACCAGCAGCAATGAGCTCGAACTCTTTCCCTCCTGGTCGCGCGACGGCCGATCGATTGTCTTTGTCGGCTGGACCGATGACGGGCTCGGCCAGATCAAGACCATGACCGCCAGTGGCGGCTCTCTGCGCACGGTCACCAACCGTCCCGGCCATTATGCCCGCCCGCAATTCTCGCCCGACGGCAAGATGATTGTCTTCGAGATGAAGGAAGGCGGCTATCTGACCTCGCCGCAATGGGCGGCGGACGATGGCGTCTACCGCGTGCCCGCCGCTGGCGGTACGCCGGTACGCGTCAAGAAGGGCAGCGCCGGGCCGCAATTTGGTGAAACCAGTGACCGGATATTCATGCTTGACCGCGACGAGGACCAGCGCGTCCTGATCAGCACCGATCTCAATGGCGAAGCCAAGCGTACCCATGCCAAGGGTGAACTGACCAATGACTATATCGTGTCGCCCGACGGGCGGTATCTGGCCTTTCGCCAGAGCTACGAAGCCTATGTCGTGCCGCTGATGCCGGGCACGCAGGCGGTCGAGGTCAGCCCGACCAGCAAGTCGTTGCCGGTCACCCGGGTCAGCGCCAGCGGCGCCGACTATATCCACTGGTCTGAGGGCGGCGAACAGTTGCACTGGAGCCTCGGGCCGAACCTCTATTCGGCGCGGACGAGCATGCTGTTCCCCAACGCGCCGGTCGCAAAGGATGCTCCCAAATACCAGCCGCCCACTAGCGGCATCTCGCTCGAACGGACGCTAGCGTCGGACAAGCCGACCGGCACAGTCGCGCTGACCGGTGCGCGGATCGTCACCATGGCAAGCGAGAATGGCGGAATCATCGACAATGGCGTGATCGTCATCCAGGGCAACCGCATCCTTGCGGTCGGTCCACAAGGCGAGGTCAATGTTCCCGCTGGCGCCGCAACCGTGGATGTCGCCGGCAAGACCATCATCCCCGGCCTGATCGACGCCCATGCGCACGGTCCGCAGGGCAGCGACGAGCTGGTGCCGCAGCAGAACTGGTCCTTGCTGCAAAATCTCGCGCTCGGCACCACTACCATCCATGATCCCTCCAGCCGGGCCAGCGAGATATTTGTCGCCGGCGAGATGCAGCGCGCCGGGATGATTCTCGGCCCCCGCATTTTCTCGACCGGAGAGATTGTCTATGGTGCTAAATCCGCCAATGTCTATGCCGAGATCAACAATCTCGATGACGCGCTCGCTCATGTCCGCCGGCTGAAGGCGCAGGGCGGCAACAGCGTGAAGAACTACAACCAGCCGCGCCGCGAACAGCGCCAGCAGGTGGCCGAGGCGGCACGGCAGGAAAATATGCTGGTGGTTGCCGAGGGCGGCTCGCTGTTCGGCATGGACATGGCACTGGTCGCCGACGGCAATTCGACGCTGGAGCATAATATCCCGCTGGAGATTTTTTACGATGATGTCGTCCAGATGTTCTCGCAGTCCGACACCAACTACACGCCGACCCTGGTGGTCAGCTATGGCGGTCTGGCCGGCGATCCCTACTGGCGGCAGGCGACCAATGTCTGGGAAAATCCGCTACTCGTCCACACGCCACCTACCGTCCTGGCAGCCGCCACGGCGCGCCGGATCACCGCGCCCGAAAGCAATTTTGTCGACGATGACAATGCCCGCGAAGCCAAGAAGCTCGCCGATGCGGGCGTCAAGGTCGCGATCGGCGCGCATGGCCAGCAGGCCGGGATCGGCAGCCACTGGGAACTCTGGTCCTTCGTCCGCGGCGGCATGAGCCCGGTCGAGGCGCTGGCGGCCGGCACCATCGAATCGGCCAGGTCGCTGGGCATGGACACTGATATTGGCTCGCTGGAAGCCGGCAAGCTCGCCGACCTTCTGGTGCTCGACGCCGACCCGAGCGCTGATATCCGCAACAGTGACAAGATTCACCGCGTGATGCTCAACGGCCGGCTCTATGATCCGGTGACGATGAACGAGGTGGTGACGGGCGACAGGAAGCGCGCCGCTTACTGGTGGGAGTGAAGGACGGACTCGGGTAGTCTGGCACGACCGGCCGGAACAAGGCGGGCGCATATTTCGTACGGACGAGGTCCGGTTTTCTCCTCGGGCCCGCGTGCAAGCGCGGGTCCCGGAGGCCGGGTTCGATCGTCTGTCCCAACTCTGTTTGGATCGCGGCTAGGAGATGTCCTCAGTACGTGCCTGACCCCTCGACCGCGATCGGAAGATATTCTGCAACCAGGGCGCGGACATCCATTCTCACGTTCAGGCGCGCGGCAAGCAAGGCCATGCCGCTGATCTTGCGTTGCACGAACAGCAAGTCGGTGGGCGGAATATGCCAGGCCGCCCTGTCCGCTGCGACGTCCATTCCCTGATTGCGCAACGGTTCGACGAAAGCGCGATCGCCAAAATCGAACTTCTCCGGACGCATCAGCGTGCCGATCATCAGATCAATCATGGCGTTGATCCGGTCGCGATGCCGGGAAATCGCAACCGCGCTGACGAAACCGGCCAACAAGGCTTGTTCCCGTACCGCATCGCGATCACCCGCCAGGACCGCGACTATCAGCCTTCTGTACGCCTGGGCGGTTTCGGGGCTGATCGGCCTGGTGGCGCCAAAGTCCAGCAGCACCAGCCTGCCGGATTCCGGTTGATAGCGATAATTGGCAAAATTGGGATCCGACTGAATGATGCCAAATTCAAATATTTCCCGCATGACCAGCCTGAATAGCAGATGCATTGCTGCGTCCCGCGTCTGCTGCGGTGCGTCGACCAGGGTCTCGATCGGCTTGCCCGCTACAAAGCCCATTGCCAGTATCTGATCCGTGGTAAATTCATCATCGAGAACAGGAAGGACATATTCGGGCGCGTCAGCCAGCAACGCGCCGAACAGGGTCAGATAGCGGCCTTCCCTGAGATAGTCGGCTTCCTCGGACAATTGCCTCTTGGCCTCCGCCAGCAGCGGCGCAATATCCAGTCCGTCCGGCAGCAGATTGGAAAGCCGCAACAAGGTCGCGACATTGTCCACGTCCGAATCGATGCTTTCCCTGATGCCGGGATACTGGACCTTTATCGCCAGATCGCGGCCGTCCACTGTTGTCGCCCTGTGCACCTGCCCGATCGACGCCGCCGCAATCGGGGTGGCACCGAAACGCAGGAAGCGCTTGCGCCAGTCCTGCCCCCATTGCTGGGCCAATACGCGCTGCAACTGCTGTGGCGGCATTCGGTGGGCGTTGTCGCGCAGGCGCGCCATGATCTCGCTCAGTTCCGGCAGCAGCAGGTCTCCGGCGTCGAGGGAGATCATCTGGCCCAGTTTCATGGCGGCCCCGCGCAGATGGGACAATCGATCCGTCAGCCTGGCGACATTGCCCGGCGTCAGCATCATGTCGCGCATGCTTGGCCGCTCCCCCTCGGCCAGTCGTCTTGCGCCTTCGGCGATCATGCCGCCAGCAACTCCGCCGGCCAGGCGTCCGAACTGGCCGAGCCGCGAGAGGCGTCCCTGCGGTACGGCGCGATTGTTGTTTTTCCTGTCCCTGTCTGTCACGCTGTTACCATCCCCGGCTTCCGGGCACGCCCTTGAACGGGCCGGCGAGTTTGCCGGTGATCCAGCCGCCATAAAAATCACCCGGCTGCGGGATGACGGTCTCGCCATCGACACTGCACCGGTCAAGGGGGCCGGCGTAAAAGGCAATATGGTTTCGCAAGATCGAAAAATCCGCGCTCGGGCTGGGGTAGCTCCAGCCGATGCGGGGCAAAAGACTGTCTCCGACCGCCACGTCCCAGTAGACAGCTGCCCCCTTCCACTCGCAAAACGAACTTCCGCCGGCTTGGCGCAAGAGGCCGGGAGCAATATCTGCGATCGGGATATAATAGCTTGGCGGATGGCTGGTTTCGAGGGTCCGCACACTATGGCACGTATCAGCCACGATCTGCCCCCGATGCTCGATCCTGATCCGTGCGGGACAAGGCTCGGCCACCGCCGGACGGGGATAGTCCCAGACGCTCTCCTGTCCCGCTTGCGCCGGGTCCGGCCGGGGCCTCGCTGTCTCTCTGTTCATATTTGCCTGCTCGCCCCTGGGGACATATTGCCTACTCCCGTCCGTTCGGCGAAAGCCAAGCGTTCTTGCTCCTCCATGCGACCATGTTTCGCCCAAAGCCATACGGCTGAAAGACCAATATGATGAAAATTGCCATTGTCGGTTCGGGCCTGTCCGGACTCGCTTGTGCGGACCAGCTGGTTGCCGCAGGCCATCGGGTCCGCCTGTTCGACAAGGCCCGCGGCCCGGGAGGACGGATGTCGACGCGGCGCCTCGAAACGGCGGCAGGCCAGGTCAGCTTTGATCATGGCGCACAATATTTCACGGCGCGGGACCCGGCCTTTCGGGCGGTGGTTGATGACTGGCATGCTGTCGGCGCGGTTGCGCCCTGGCCCGCCGCGGGAGCGGAGGCATGGGTCGGTGTGCCGGCGATGAACGCGCCGGCAAGGCTGCTTGCGGCCAGCCATGATGTTATCTGGTCAACGCCGGTTGAGGCCTTGGTGGCGCGGCAGGATGGCTGGCAGCTGCAAGGCGTCAATGAGACCATCGACGGTTCCCATGACGCGGTGGTCCTGGCCATTCCGGCCGAACAGGCCGCTGCCCTGCTGGTGCCATGGAACGCCGGTTTCCGGGCGATCGCCGCAGAAACGGTTTCCGCGCCCTGCTGGACGTTGATGCTGGCGTTCGAGGAACCGCTGGACACGGACAGGCTGACCATCCGCGACGATGCCGTCATCGGCTGGGCGGCGCGCAATTCGGACAAGCCCGGTCGCACGGGGCCGGAGGCCTGGGTCATCCAGGCCTCCCCGGCCTGGTCCCTGGACCATCTGGAAAACAGTCAGGCCGAGGTCGTCGAGGCCTTGTCCGGCCGCTTTGCCGGACTGCTCGGCATCACTCTGGCGGATCCGCTTGTCGCGACAGCCCATCGCTGGCGCTTTGCCCGGTCGGGCAGGACGGATCACCAGGCGCTCTATGACGAAGACAGGAAGCTCGGCGTCTGCGGCGACTGGCTGATCGGCCCGCGGGTGGAATGTGCGTGGCTGTCCGGGGTGGCGCTGGCCCGGATGATCAGGGCCTAAAGCGCGGCGAGGGCGAAGGTGATCGCGCCCAGACCGGCAGACAATATGATCCGCAGGCTGAGCATCCAGTCGGGCATCAGACCCAGCCGGTTCAACCGGACATCCACCCACAGGGCCGCAACCAGGGCGACGCCGAGCAACCCCAGCGAAGGCCCGGGCCAGCCGGTACCGATCATCCACGGGATCCCGCTGGCAAAGGCGATCATGCTGGGCACGATCGCCACGCCATAGACCCATTGCGGTGCGCCGGGACTGGCAACCGCCAGCCCCCACCAGAAGCCGCCGAGAAAGCTGAGGATCAGGGCAGCGTAGAAAAACGCCGCGCTCAGCGCCATATACCGCGTGCCGTCATCAAATGCCGCCGCCAGGCAGACCAGTTGCGGCAGCAGACCGGCAAATCCGAGAAGGCGGGCTGAGAAGAATAGATTGTTTTGCACTGGCTGTCCTGTCGGGTGTCGATCCTGAATCCTGATGACCTGCATATTGCTTGAATGTGCAATTGCTGTCCAGCCGCCCGGATGAGATAATCTCCCGGAATCGGCCGGAAAACACCTGAAATCGACCGCGCGGGTCCCCGACACCAGCCAATCGTCCGGCCAATCCCGGAAATGGGGGAATGGGATGAACGCCAGTTTAACAGGTGCGCCAATCTGCTGAACCGCGGGTGAACGGGGCGTTCAGAAACTCGGTTCGTCCCGGATTTTCCGTCCTGTGACCTCAAGTTGCGGGAGCCGAACGCCATCGCCCGGGGTTGGTCGTTCACATATCAGGAGAAGTGAGATGACAAATAACAACAATCCCGCCCGCAATGGTTCGTCGGCGAAAGCCGCCGGCCGCCTGTCCATGATCAGCATGCTGGCGATATCCGCCGGTCTCGCTGCCGCGCCGGTCCAGGCGCAGAGCGTGATCGCGCCATCGGATATGCCGATGCAGTCGCCGGTTGCCGTGCCGCAGAGTGCACCAGCTCCTGCACCGGCCCCCGCACCGGCCACGCAAACTACCCCCGTAACGTCCGGCCCGGTAACCACGCTGCCGGCATCGGAGGCCAAGGTGATCCCGCCCGCCACGCCCGACCGCGCCGAGGCGCTCGCCGCCAGGGGTGGCTTCGACGCCACAACCGTGGCCCCCGAGGCGCTGGCCGAGATCGAAAGCGAGCAGCAGGCCCGCCAGGCGGCGGCCAGGGCCGCAGCCGAGGCCAGGGCCGAAACAGCCCGTGCCGCAACTCCCCGCAGCAGTGCTCCCGCCGATAACGCTGCCGCCAGCGGCGCAGACAGCAACGCTGCCGCGCCCGCATCATCCACCCTCGCAACCACCGAATCGGCCCCCGTGGCTGGCTTCGCAAGTGCCCCTGCGATGATCGAGCCAGCCCCTGCGCCGGAAAGCGCGCCCGCCTACGCCGATCTCTCCGGTGAGACCGACTGGACCCTGCTCGCCGCTCTTGCGGGCCTGCTTGGCATCGGTGGTGTCGGCGCCTATGCCGCGACCCGTCGCCGCAAGAGCACGGCTGAGCCGGCTACGGCCGAATATGCTGCCGCCGGGCGGGAGACGGAATCGGCAGCGATAATCGCCGCCACCATGCCCGAGCTGCGCCGTGACCCGGTCGCGGCCGAGCGCCGGAACCCTGCGCCGCCGCAGGAGCAGCAGGTGGATGCGAAGGAGCATCTCACCGACTTTGTCGCCGGCCTGCCATCCTACGAGGCGCCGCGCAGCAAGGCCGACCGCAACGTGACCATTGGCCAGCGCCGGGTCGCCGCCGCGCCGCGACCCTATCTGGGCGAGGCAGACCTGTCCCGCCGGCCCGGCTATTTCATGGCCCATGTCGATGCCATACCGACGCCGCAAAATCCGTTCCTGACTCGGCAAAAGCGTCTCAAGCGCGCCCGGCATCTCGACCGCAAGCTGGCCGAGATAAAGGCGGCGAACGCGCTCAAGCCGACCAGCGTAAACGTCAGGATGCATGACACGCGCCCGCTGGAAGCGGCCTACAGCTAGACTGAAGCACAAAAGCGAGAGCAACAGGGCGGCCCCGGCATTTCGGGGTCGCCTCTTTTGTAAAGAATGATCCCTTGTACCCGGTCCAGACCCAATCCTGATCTCGAAATTATATAATAAAGATAAATCAATCCTTCAGAAAATCCGGCCTATATAATTGAATACAAATTCATAACGTAAATATAAATGCCAGTAATAATAACTTACTTAAAATTCGCCTGTGGAAGTGATGTCATTTTCTACTAATCCGCCTTCAGAAACGACCCATCGATTTTAGGCTGAATTCGCCCCTTTTTCATGTTTTAACGCGCTCCGAAATGTTCACATAATCATCAGGAGAACCGAACCATGAACAATATCAACCCCCTAATGATCGGCGCGGCCGCGCTATTGGGCGCCAGCGGCGCATCGGCCCAGACCGCCCCGCAGACACCCCCCGCTGCCGACACGCCGTCCGCCACGCCCGCAGCGCCGGCTGAACAGAAAGTGACGATCACGCCACAGGACATCGACAATTTCGCCAAGGCGGTGATCGCGGTCAACGAGATCCAGAAGGATCCATCGCTGGACAAGGACCAGAAGCAGACGGCGATGACCGCTGCGGTCGAGAGTAGCGATATCGATACGTTCAAGTTCAACACCATTGTCCAGGCGTCCGAGACCAATGCGGAGCTAAAACAGCGAGTGCAGATGGCGATCACCAGGCAACAGCAGCAATAATAATGTATCAGGGCAAACGGCCGGCTCACTGAGCCAGACCAACAGGAAAAGGTGGCCCCGTCATTCGGGGGCTATCTTTTTGTTTGGCGAGCGGGATTTAGGAACTGTTGTGACTTGATCGAGCCGAATGTTCGAAGCAGTTCATTGCGATCCCGGACTTGGTCCCGGGAAGGGCTCGCGATAACGATATCGTCTCCCAGGTGGTGAGGCCCTCAGGCAAGCTTTAGGACGCAATTTCGCGGCAGGGCGAGGACGCTTACGGTCGAAGGAAATTGCGGAAGACGTAGTCCCACGGGATCACCAGCGGCATCAGCACCACGCCGAGCAGGATTGCCGGGAAGTCGTCGACGAAAGTCGGCGGCGCCTCGCCGGAAACGTACTGCGATAGTCCGAAGGACAATAGCCATGCGGTCTTCCATGCAAATTCGAACAGCAGCAGCGGCAGCATCCGCAGCGGTTGGACCAGGCCGAGGCAGGCGAGTAGCCAGATTCCGAACAGCAGGCTGGGGATCACCCCTCGCGCCGCCGGATCGTGGTCGAACATCGTTGGCACTGCGGTCAGTCCGAGGCCCACCACCATCAGCAGGTAGGTTGCGCGCAGAACCATGAGGCGGAGGCGCGAGACCTCGCTGGATTCTCTATCGATAATCGTGTTCATGAGGGTTCCTGACCTGTGAGGGATGACGGCGGAATTTCCGGCAGCGGCGCCCGGAAGGTTAGGCACGCCTGTCCCGTGGCGAAGCGAAGGCGCACGAGCCAGAAGGCAATCACCGCGAACGGGGCGAAGGCGAGGGCGAACAGCAGCGGCGAGCCACGGATGGCTGCGGGCAGGACGTCCTGCTGGCCGAGGAAGAACGATCCGGTGGCAATGAAGAAGGCGAAGCACATCCGCCACAAGTGGCGCGACAGCCGCTGCACGGGGGTGAGCCGCTTGCGCAGATACGCTCCGATATCGCCCAGGCCTGCCAGCAGACACAGACCGGCGAGGGCGAAGACCGGACCAGCGCCCATCGGAGTCGTCGAGGAACCGCTGATGGCGCCAAGCACCATAAGGGCCGCGGTACCGAGCGCGGCTGCGCCGGCGAAAATCTCGAACCGGCCGGTCGCCCCGTCGCCCCGACGGGCCGCGACCCAGGACGTTGCAACAAAATAGCAGACGAACAGGCCAGCGATCGGCGATCCGGGTGGGGTTCTGAACGGCTCGAGGATCGCGGCGGTAACTCCGAGGATCAGCATCGAGGCGGCGAACAGGCTCCCCACCCGACCGTGCAGGCGGCCGCCCTTGCGCGCGCCAACGGCGAGCGCGCCCGCAGGCAGCGCGACCAGCCCTGCTCCGATGTGGATCGCCATGAGCATGTTCATGCCTGAGCGCTCCGCGGTGCTTGTCCGTCGTCGGCCCTATCCGCATCGGGCCGATGAACAAGCACGTCGCCCGGCTGGCAGTCGAGCGCCACGCAGATCGCGTCAAGCGTGGCGAAGCGGACGCCCTTGGCCTTTCCGGTCTTGAGGATCGACAGGTTTGCCAGCGTGATGCCGACTTTCTCTGACAGCTCGGTGAGAGTCATGCGCCGCACATAGAGCATATCGTCAAGTGTGATGTGGATGGCCATGTCAGATCATCGCCTCGAGATCGGTGCGGATGCGTGTGCCTTCCTCGAACACCCGGGCGAGCACGAAGACCAGTGCCACCGCGACCCATCCGGCGCCGTTGAAGGTCCAGTCGATACGCGAACCCGCTGCGTTCATTGTCTTGGCGAGAATGCCGAAGGTGAGGTTGAACAGCTGCAGCGCAAGCAGGTACCAAGCGATAGACTTCATCCGCGCGGCGTTCTCGGATACAAAGGGATCGCCTGCACGCACGGTGTCGACCATCGCCAGCAGACGACCGATCATGGTGTGGACCACCGCGACCATCGGCAGGGCGAGAATCATCCATAGGCGCAACGTCGGCATCAGCATGGCCGGATCGATGCGCGGCGGTTGCTTGGTGAAGAATTCCCGGAAAGTGGGTTCGAACAGGAAGCTGGCGGCGAACATGAGCACCAGCCCGGCCCCGGTCGCGAGGTTGAGCACGCGGGCTATCCTGAGCAGAAGCTGCGAGAGGCCGAGGGCCGCAAACCGAGGCTGATCCATATCGTGACTCCGAATATTTATCGTTTTGCGATATATCAATAGCTGTTAAACAGCAAGATATTTATTGTGGTACGATAAATCGGGCCGATGATTCACGATCGCCCGATCGCTGGATAACCGATCGCAGCGCCGCATGGCGGGATTGAGGATTGTGCTTTCCTACACCCACCCCAATCGCCTATATTACCGATCCTCCCCGCACCAAATGCGGGACAGGCTCTTTGACAATCTGGATATTGAGGACGACTTCCCCACCAGCCCCTAGTGCACCCCGCCCGAAAGTTCACACTCGGCACCCGGCTGGCATCCAACAAAGGCAGGAAATCTGCGGGTTCGGGGCCAAAGTCACAGAAATTAAAAACGCGCTCCCGTGTAACGCGATTCTTTGGCCCGCAACCACGCCACGGAGACACCAATCTCATACCAGACGCAATATCCCTCCGCGCCTTCGTGTGAGTCCCCGCCATGGAGCCAGCAAAAATCTTCCCCCAATTGCCTCGACAGTCTTACCTGCAGCGAGCCGAATAACCTAAACGACGGCTTTTCCCGACAAGGCCCCTTCGCTGCGCTCTGCCTATTTCCGGTAATCCAGCGGCGGATCGCGATCCCCGAGCAGCGACTTATACTGGTAATCCGGTCCCCGCGCCTTGTCGAACGCGGCCTTGGCCTCGGCGCGCAATTCCGGATTGGTGTACAGCTCGATCGCCGCCAGCGTCAGCGTCTTGGCCGCGACCTGCGTGCCCTTGAAGCCGATCGACATGCCGCTCGCGGCCGAGGATTGCCAGCTGTGCGCCGACGTGCCCGGCACCCAGGTTGCGGTACGCAGACCGACCGTCGGCGTCGCATAGGAAACATCGCCGACATCGGTCGAGCCATAGCCCAGCGTCACGTCATAGGGCTGAACCTCTTCTTGGCTGCCCAGCTTGTTGTCCGGCTTGTCGAAGCTGGCATGGATGGTCTCGGCAAATTTCTGTTCTTCCGCCGTGTAGCTGATCCCGCCGACCTGCCGCAGCTTGGCGTCCATCATCTTCGCCAGCGGCTCGTTGACCAGCAGCGGGTTGTTGCCGTGAATCACTTCCCAGTCGACCTTGGTGCCGGTGCCCATCGCCGCGCCGCGCGCCGCCTCTTCCAGCCGCGACCAGATCGCGTCGACTTCACTCGGGTCGGGGTGGCGGACATAATAGAAGACCTCGGCAAAGTCGGGCACGACATTGGGCGCGGTGCCGCCCTCGGTGATCACATAATGGATCCGCGAATCCTGCGGGATATGCTCGCGCATCATGTTGATCATCATGTTGAACGATTCGACCCCGTCGAGCGCGGAGCGCGCCTTCTCGGGCGCGCCGGCGGCATGGGCGGAGACGCCGCGGAAGCGGAATTTCGCCGAACGATTGGCCAGCGTGGTGCGGGCGGCGGCCGAATTTTCATCATCGGCATGCCAGTGCAGCGCGATATCGACATCATCGAACAGGCCGGCGCGGACCATATAGACCTTGCCGCTGCCGCCTTCCTCGGCCGGCGTGCCGTAGAGCCGCACGCGGCCCGGGGTGCCGGTCTGCTTGAGCCATTTGCTGACCGCGATCGCCGCTTCCACAGATCCCGCTCCGAACAGATTGTGGCCACAGGCATGGGCGGCGCCCTTGCCGTCGATCGGCGAGCGGGTGGCGACGGCATCCTGGTTGATCCCGGGCAGGGCGTCATATTCGGCAAGGATTGCGATTACCGGGCCACCCTCTCCATATTCGGCGACGAAGGCGGTAGGGATTTCGGCCACGCCGGCAGTGATTTCGAACCCATGGGCCTTCAGCTCGCTCTGCAGCAGGCCGCTCGATTTCTGCTCCTGATAGCCGACTTCCGCCCATTCCCAGAGCTGTCGGGCATTTTGCGCGGCCTTGTCGGAGCGAGCGTCGATCAGCGCGGAAATATCGTTCATCACATCGCCCTCCTGTGCATGAGCCGGTACGGCAATTGCGGCGAGGGAAAGGGCAAGGGCGGTGCGGATCATGAAAACCTCATCAAAATGGACAGGAAGAGAAAACATGCACAATTTCGCCTTGGCGGACAAGCGGTTTGTATTTTCGGGCTTTTCCGGCGCCGGACCGGTCAATTGCAAAAATGCAACTCGCGGATGCAACATTTCAAATTGCAACTTAATTGCGCTCGGCCATAGTCGCCGGACTATCCCATCCAAATGGAGCAAAACCATGCGTAAACTATCCTCCCTGATCCTCGCCGCGACGGCGCTGTCGGTCACCGTTCCTGCCGCCTCCGCCCAGGAAGCAGAGCGCAACGACCGTCTCTATGATGCAACCGGATCGTCGGTCGCCAAGGTCAACCGCGTCACCGAAACCGGCGACGTTCTCGTCATCTACAAGGGCAAGGTACGGCGGATCGACGCTTCAACCCTGTCCGAAAGCGAAGGCAAGCTGATGACCAGCCTGACCAAGACGGAAATCCGTCGCCTCGACTAGGCCCTCGGCCGTTTCAACAGGCAGTGATCCGCACTGCGACGAAAAGCCGGTTCCCGGGTTCAGGGGCCGGCTTTTTTGATGGCCGCGGCGGCGGCCAGATCCTCCGGCCGGTTGATGTTAATGAACAGCCGGTCGTCCGGCCAGGTCACCGTATCGGCGCCGCATTGCCGGGCCAGCCACTGCAGCGACGGCGCCCGTTCGGCATGGTCATGGGTGGCCCGGACCGTATTGACGACGGCGCACCGCCAGTAGGCGAAGGTCGGATGCATCCGCCGGGGATCCTCGGCCACTGCACAGCCGCCGTTCGCCGAGAGGCGCTCGATCAGGTCTACGGGAGCGAAGGGTGCATCCACCGGTACCGTGGCAAAGCCGTCGACCCCCATGGCCTGCAAACGCGCCGCCACCGAGTAGATGCCGCCCACCGGACCACCAGGTGCATCCGGATCATCGGCGATAATCGCGAGCCCGGTGCCAAGATCGTCCCGCGCCGACAGAAAGATCGGTTCCGCCTTCCCGGAAAATCGGTCGATCAACCGGTCGATCAGCCGCTGGCCTTCAAACTCGATCACTGCCTTGTCGGTCCCCATGCGGGTCGACTGGCCACCGGCGAGAATCACCAGGCAGGTTGTCGGCAACGGGGTCATGCGAGGGGTCTGGTCTGCAGCATAGTGCCGCAATCTGGACTCAGCTGCCCACTCTGTCCAGCAATTCCCCGATCAGGTCGGCGGGTTCCGCGTCGGCCGGGCGTTCCTTCGCCGCATATTGCGCCAGCTCCGCCTTCAACCGCCGGTCAAACAGCGGTCGACCGGGCTGCCCACGGTTGCGCTCCGTCTGGGCCGATGCCCAATGGCGGCCATCCTTCCGGGCGGGCCGCTCGGGAAGGATGAAACCGTTGACCGGAAAGGCGGTGGTGCCCAGCTTGCCGATCGGGGCATACCAGATGCGCACCAGACTCCAGTCATTATTGTCCGAAACATCCTTTGCCATCACCTCGCGTTCGATCTGGCCACGGCGGCCGTTGATCGGCGACCAGTTGGCATGGCTGATCAGAATGGTCCGGCGGTCCACTATCTTGTGGACCACCGCGACATGGCCAAGCTGCATCGCGCCATGGCCGGGCAGCGACAGCACCGCGCCTTCCACTGGGGTCGAGCCGCGTTCATAGACACCTGCCGCCTGATCCCACCAGCTGTGGGCATCGCCATAGATCTGAATGCCGCTCAACTCCCGGGCGAACGGTACGCATTGCAGATAGTCCTCCGCCTTGGCAGGCGCGGGAAGGATGATGGCCTGCAGTACCAGCAGGACCGGAATGATCGCATTGCGGATAGTCGTTGCGAAATTGCTGAGAACCGTCGAGGGCATTCCGGTCGCCTAGACGGCTTGACGGAAAGGCAAAGCTAACGGGCATCCTGAATCACCCGGTAACCATGATCATCGCGGCCGGTTCAGCGTGGCCTGACGGTCCCGTCCGAAACTTCGAAATGCAGTGCATCGTTCGGGATATGCTGGAACAGTTCCGGTTCGGTCCCGGTCAGCCAGACCTGTCCGCCGCGCTGTGCCAGCTTGCCGAACAGCGCTTCCCGCCGCTCGGGATCAAGATGCGCGGCGACCTCATCGAGCAGCAAAACCGGCCGGCCGCCGCGCCGCTCGGCGATCAGATCGGCATGCGCCAAGATGATCGAGAAGAGCAGCGCCTTCTGCTCGCCGGTCGAGCATTTCTCGGCCGGTTGCTGCTTCTTCGAGTGAAGCACATGCAAATCGGTGCGGTGAGGGCCCCTGATCGTCCGGCCCGCCGCACGGTCCGCTCCGCGATATTGCTGCAACATCTCAAGAATCTGCTGCTCGGACAACAACTGCTGATTCGCGAGTTCCATCTCGGGTGTAGCGAAGATGGTGCTATCAGATCGTTGAAGCCGCCGGTTCAGCGCGGTCACCATTCGGTCGCGGGCTTCTGCGACCAGTGCGCCGAACCGTGCCAGCTGCACATCCAGCCCTTCGATCCAGCTCTGGTCCGCAGGATGGGTATCGGACAAAAGCCGGTTGCGCTCGCGCCTTGCGGCTTCATAGCGAGCACAGTTCCCCGCGTGCGCCGGCTCCAGCGCGGTGACAAGCCGGTCCAGAAAATTCCGGCGTCCGGCAGCACCTTCGGTAAACAGCCGATCCATCGCGGGCGTCAGCCACAATATCGACAGCCATTCCGCCAGCTCGTTCGTGGCGACGACAGTCTCGTTGATCCTGGTCTTGCGTCGTTCGGGCGCTTCCACACTGGTTCCGCTTCCGAGATGAACATCCCCGAGATGCGCCGCCACCGCGAAATCTCCCGGTCCATCCTGATATGCGATATCGCGGAGCGCTGCGCGGCGCAGCCCGCGTCCCGGCGCGAGCAGGGATACCGCTTCGAGAATATTGGTCTTGCCGGCTCCGTTGGCACCGCTGAAAACCATGAATCCCGGCACGGCGTTCAAGCGCAACTGTGGGTAATTGCGGAAATTGTGCAGAGTGAGCTGGGACAGGGACATCTTGGGACCGCTCACTAGCTTTCACTCCTGGGGAAGAGAAGCAAATTCGGCGCATACATTCTTGATGCCAAGATTCGGCAAATTTCACCAATTATAAGTTATAGGTGATTGTCGTTCACTAGCCAATTCACGCTAGAGAGTTGAAATATATATAATTTATAAAACTGGCACGGGGCATGCAGAGTGTCGGACATCTTCGCAATGATGCGAAAAACAGTTTCACACCGAAAGGAAATCAAAATGTTCTCGAATGTCTCCAACAGTGTCTCCGCCGCCGTAGCCGCCATCTTCTCCGCCGCGATTTTTGTCGGTGCCAGTGTCGGTCCGGCAGTCAGCAACGCCGTTTCGGTCGTCGCTTAAGTTCGGTTCAATCCATGAAAGGACAGCTCATGTCACACAGTCTCAAAAATTCATTCTCCGCTGCTTTTGCAGCCGCCGTTTCAGCAGCCTTGTTTGTCGGCGCGGCTATCTTGCCAGCTCTCAACAACACATCTTCCCTGGTGATCTGATGGTCAGCAAGAATGAAGGCTCGCAATCCGGGCCAAGCAGCTGGCCGGAACCGGTATCGTCCAACGAAGGAAAAAACCGACCCATGAAAAATAAACTGAAACTCGACAAAGCCAATGGCAAGCTGATGGGCGTCTGCTCAGGGCTGGCCAATTGGAGTGGTATGGATGCAAATCTGCTGCGGATCATCTTCGTTCTCGCGACGATCTTCGGCTTTGGTTCCGCAATCATTATCTATCTGGCGATTGCATTGATTGTCGATTAATCCCGACATCTGCTCAGCACTTCATGATATAACATACGGAAAATATTGTAGTAAAACCGTAGACCGCTCGGACCAATCCATGTAATCGAAGACTCGAACGTTCGCATTGCAACAGCCGGAGCGCAGATGTCCGCAGGTCATCATCACAACAACGGACATGTCGGCCACAGCCATCATGATCGCCATGGCACGCACGGCCATATGCCCACCGATTTCAGCCGTGCATTCGCCCTCGGGATTGCGCTCAATATCGCCTATATCCTTGTCGAAGTCATATATGGCCTGCTGGCCGGATCAATGGCCTTGCTGGCCGACGCCGGCCATAATCTGTCCGATGTACTCGGACTTGTCGTTGCCTGGGCCGGCGCGGAGCTGGGCAAGCGGCCACCGAGCAAACGGTTTACCTATGGGCTGGGCGGATCATCGATCCTAGCTGCGCTTCTCAATGGTCTTTTTCTCCTGGTCGCCTGTGGCGCGATCGCGTTCGCCGCCATTGAACGTTTTAGCACTCCAAGCCCGGTCGCATCCACCACCATTATCATCGTTGCCTCGATCGGGATCGTGATCAATTTCGGAACAGCGATGCTTTTCGTGCGCGGCCAGAAGGAAGACATCAACATCCGCGGTGCCTTTCTTCATATGATGGCGGATGCTGGTGTATCGGCAGGTGTCGTGGTCGGTGGAATCGTCATCTATTTTACCGGCCTGAACTGGGTCGACCCGCTGATCAGTCTGCTGATTGTGGCGCTGATCTTCTGGAGTACCTGGGGACTGTTGACCGAAGCCATCCGCATGTCGCTGGCTGGTGTGCCTCGCAATATCGATGCCGAGGAGGTGCAAGCCTGTCTTGCTTCCTTGCCGGGGGTCCAGGCGGTACATGATCTGCACATATGGCCGATGAGCACCAGCGAAACGGCAATGACGGCTCATCTGGTCGTGCCGGATGGTCATCCGGGAAAAGGATTTCTGTCTGAGGTTCACAGGCAAATGATCGAACGCTTTGCCATTCATCATTCGACCATCCAGATCGAACTGGAGGACGAAGAGGAAATCCTCTGCCGAACGGACTGTGGCGGCGCAAACTGAGCCCCCCAAGGCCGTCCGTCGTCAGGTTGAGGGTGAGCCAATGTGAAGCGCTGTCCCAGAACAAATGACCAATCGCATTCGCCATATGGTCTATGACGGGGCCCTCAGTACAGCAGCCCTGACTGCCGGTTCCCTGCGCCGGAATTGTCGCAGGAAACATATTTTCATGTTGCCATAATGACGATTGCACCAACGGACATCTTTCGTTGCGCGGTCGGAAAATAGATTTAAGGTCTCCAGTAATCCGCGGCACCCGATCCCGCGAGCGGGAGGATATGTGCACGAAGAAATCAAACCGAACTGGTTGTCGGAAATTGTCCGTCGCTTTTCCGTATTTATCTATACCGTGAATGGATGGACCGCAGTCCAGGAAAATCCGCCACCTAGAAAGGCGGTCATCATTGCGGCCCCTCATACAAGTAATTGGGATTTTCTTTATTTTTTCGGCCTGACGAACAAGCTTGGAATCAAGTCCTACTGGATCGGAAAGGACACTTTGTTCAAACGGCCGTGGGGAGGGATGATGCGACGTTTGGGCGGAATCCCCGTCAACCGGTCAAAATCGCAAAATATGGTCGACGCGATGGTCAGGGAGTTCGATCGGCGCGATGATTTTCTACTGACAATTCCGCCCGAGGGCACGCGCGGCACTGTCAAGCAGTGGCGGACAGGCTTCTATTACATCGCGCTCAAGGCAAAGGTCCCGTTGATTATCGGCTTGATGGACTATTCCAAGAAAGCCGGAGGACTGGGGCCGTCCTTCATGCCGTCGGGAAACTATAAGGCAGATATGCAGAAGCTAAGCGATTTTTATCATAGCGTAACGCCAAAATATCCGGAAAAAGCAATGCGCGATATTGTCTCGACGGAAATCGAGGAAAACGCTGCCCTGCATGCGGAAGGAGCAGTCCTTTGAATTTGCTTATAGCCCTGGGCCTGAATTTCGGGCTGCTGGTCGCCATCATGCTCATCCTGTGGCTGATCTCCGTACGGATCCGCGACGTGTCCTTTATCGATGCATTCTGGGCCTACGGCATGGCGATAATGGCCAGTGCGGCCCTGCTACAGACCGATAGTCCCGGACCGCTGGCTTATACGATCTGGTTGCTCACCGTGCTTTGGGGCGTCCGGCTGGGAACACATCTGTTTTTGCGCTGGCGCAAGGAAGGGATCGATCCCCGGTACAGGAAAATTATCGGTCACGCGATTGACAAGCAAGGCATGAGCTTTGCCCAGGCAGCGCTGCTCAGGGCATGGGCCCTGCAAATTCCTTTGCTGTTCCTCGTCTGCCTGCCAGCCCAGCTTGGTATATTGCTTTCGGGTTCCGTCAATCTGTCGCCTCTGTCCATTATCGGTGCAGTGATCGCATTGATCGGAATAGGCTTTGAAACGATTGGTGACATGCAGCTCAAGGCCTTCAAGGCCAATCCGGCCAACAAGGGCAAGGTGCTGGATAGCGGACTATGGAAATATACGCGCCACCCCAATTATTTCGGAGATTTTTGTGCATGGTGGGGAATCTGGCTGGCTGCGGCACCAGCCGGCTGGCCCGTTTGGGTTGCGGCAATCGGACCCCTGTTCCTCAGCTTCACATTGATGAAATGGAGCGGTGCGCCGTTGCTGGAAAAAAGCCTGAAAAAGAATAGACCGGGCTATGTGGAATATATCAAGCGAACGTCGGGATTTTTCCCCATGCCGCCAAAGAAGGGGTGAGGCCGGTGATCAGGGGCATCCATCATATCGCGATAGGCGTACCAGATATCGAAGCGGGACTTGCCTTTTATTGTGATGTCCTTGGTTTTTCGGTGGACTGGCGCAGTGATGTGTCGGCCGACAACGAAAAGGCCAGCGCGGCGGTCGGTCTTCCCGGCTTCGAGGCCAGGATGGCGATGCTCAAAGGGCACGATATTCGCATCGAACTATGGCAATATATCGACCCGCAGCCGCGTGACCGGCGCAGCGATCCGGCCGATCTTGGCTATCCTCACATTGCGCTGGCGGTCAAGGATATCGAGGCCGAATATGATCGCCTCTCGTCGGCGGGGATGACGTTCGTCGGTGCGCCAGTCGATTTCGGAACGCAAAAGGCGATCTACGGCCGGGATCCGTTTGGCAATATCATCGAACTGCTGGAAGAGGTCTAGCGCTTACGCGGCCTTCTTGAGCAGCTTGTTCTCGATAATATTGGCAAATACCTCCGCTTCCTGCGCCCCGGGAACCATGAATTTCTTGTTGAAAATGAAGGCAGGCACCCCGGTAATGAAGCGATCCTGCCACTCGGCCTCCACCGCACGCACTTCGGCCGCATACATATCCGAGCTTAGCAGGTCCCGGACCCGTTTTTCATCGAGACCAACCGATGCGGCAATATCCACAAGCACCCGATGATCGCTGACATCCAAGCCATCGGTAAAATGCGCCTTGAACAGCGCGAGTTGGAGCGTGGTCTGCTTGCCGTTTTCGCCGGCCCAGTGCAGCAGGCGATGAGCATCAAACGTATTCACCATCCGCATATTCTCGCGATAGTTGAATTCAAAATCGAGATCGTTGCCGGCGCTGCGCAAGCGTTCTCTGTTTGCCCGGCTCTGCTCCTGCGTGGCACCATATTTCTGCGCCATATGCTCGTTGATTGACTGCCCCTCGGGCGGCATATCGGGATTGAGTTCAAAGGCGTGCCAGGCCAGTTCAAACCGCGCCTGGCCCTCAAACTGGGCCATCGCCTTTTCGAGTTTCTTGTAGCCGATGATGCACCAGGGGCAGACGACATCCGAGACAATATCAACGGTGATGACGGGTGTGTCGGACATGGCAATTTCCTTGGGTTTTTCAGGCCTTCTCAAGCGTGCACTGCAGGGGATGTTCGTTCTTGCGTGCGAAATCCATCACCTGCGTGACCTTTGTTTCCGCCACTTCGTAACTGAACGTACCGCACACGCCGACGCCTTTCTGGTGAACATGGAGCATGACGCGGGTCGCTTCGTCGATATCCATGTTGAAGAATCGTTTCAGCACGAGAACGACAAATTCCATCGGCGTGTAATCATCGTTCAGGATGAGCACCTTGTAGGGGCTGGGCTTCTTGGTCTTGGCACGGGTCTTGGTCGCGATACCCAGATTTGTGTTGCCGTCGTCATCGGATCCCTTGTCGGGATCATCGCCCATGACCGGCTGGTCGCTGGCCCGATGGGTCCAGCGGGGATAAGAAAACGGGAAAAGAATCTGCTGCTTCATCATCAGCATCAGGATATGGTATTTATACCCCAGAGGGCAAGGGCCGGATTGATAGTTTTCACGGCTTTTACGCTTGTCAGCCACCATAGCGTGCAAATAAAAAGGACCGCTCCAGCGGAACGGTCCTTTGGTAATCGACTGGAAAAGCGGCTCAGGCAGCTTTTTTCAGTTCCTTGCGGATTTCGCTCATGCGATCGGCAATCGGCTGATAGGCTTTGCCGGCCAGCTTGACGACGGCATCGGCATTGTTCGAGGTCTGGTCCATTACCCGGTCCAGGCCGCTGCGTACATAATCCGCCTGCTTTTCGAACAAGTCCTTCGGCGTCGCAACGCTGAACAGACCCTGCAGAGCGCGGCTGGCTTCTACGAAATTCTCGCGGGTATATTTCATGTTGGTCTGACCAATTTCCTGCGCGCCCTTGGCAGCAATCTTGCCACTTTCGATCAGGGTTTCGACATTTTCGCGGTTGAACTCGACTGCATTCTTCGACAGTGCAACTGCACGCTCTGCAGCGGTCTTCGCGCGGGCTTGCGCATCGGCAGTCAGCTTTTCAAAACGCGAACCGAGCTTTTCGGCAGTTTTCTTGGCGGTGTTGGCAGCCTTGGTGTTGGCAGCTTTGGTGTTCTTGGCAACGCGCTTGGTTGCCGTGGTGTTGGTGGTAGCCATTTTTTTCGTTCCTTTGGTCTTTTTGTTCAATGTGGTTTTGGCAACGGGCTTCGCCGCGACTTTGCGTTTCGCAGCGGCCTTCCCGGTTGCCGACTTGGATGCTGCGGCTTTCGAAACAGCAGGCTTTGCTGCTGTTGCCGGTTTAGCAGCAGGAGCCACCGGCTTTTGGGTTTCGGCTTTTACCGGAGCGGGGTCGGCTACGGATTTTTCGACAGGTCTGCTTTCAGAAGCCGGTTTGTCGGAAACATTGATCGCGGAGGCCGCAGCAGAATAAGCGGCCTCTGCCGACAGCGAGCCGGTTTCTTTTGCTGCAGGAGCAGAGGAAATTTCGTTTTTTGTATCAGCCATCGGTTATCTCACTTCTATGTTGCAGTGCACAAATAAAGCCGGGGCGATCGATTGTCAAGAAAAATGGTGCAGCGCACAATAAACCGGCAGTCACATGGCAAAACTTACATGTGTCAGCGATCCAACCGACGTGGACACCCATGGATTGGAGCAATGGATCCAGAAATATAAAGGCTTGTATTGCAGGCGTTTGACGATTCGTACCGTCTATCATTTGGCTGCATATTCTATTTGGCCTCACCTATGGGTCATGTCGCTGGTTAAGGCGATATTGCTGTGTGCAATCCTCATTCCCGAATTTTCCGCGATACACCCTTTGGTGCAACAGCACGGTTTTCAGTGGTTCGAAGTGTCTTCTGCTGTAGAGGATAAATCCCATCATCGAAAGTCCACAATGTCCGCTTTGCTGTCTATTGCTTCTGCCGTTCCGGACCACCGGATCACCCAATCCGAGGTACTGTCAGTGCTCGCGAAGGCAAGGGGAGCGGCACTGCCCGTCCGGCTTGGGCAGATCCTTGGCAATAGCGGCATCGATCAGCGCTACCTCGCCTGCGAAGCGGATTTTTATCTGGAACCGCGCAGCTGGAAGAGCCGGGCTGCGATTTATGACCGGGTCGGTACGCGGCTGGCGCACAAGGCCGCAGGGGATGCGCTGGAAAAAGCAGGACTCCCGCCTACCGATATTGACGCCATTGTGCTGATCTCGACGACCGGGACGATGACGCCCTCGATCCCCAGCCGGATGATCGAAGCCTTGGGTTTCGACCAGTCGACCCAGACGATCCCGATCTTCGGCTATGGGTGTGCCGGCAGCGTGCTCGGTCTTCGTCTGGCCAATGATCTTGCCACCGCCAATGGCGGGCAGAATATCCTGCTGATTGCGCTGGAATTATGCAGTCTGTCCTACGATTATAGCCAGTTCGACAAGAAAAACATGATTGCCACCGCGCTATTTGCCGACGGCTGCGCAGCGGCAGTGGTCAGCGGCAAGTCAGGGCAGGCGCATCTTCCCTCCTTCCGCGCATTTGATCAGAAGACCTGGCCCGACACCCGCGACATGATGGGCTGGGACATTGGCACAACCGGATTTGACCTCGTGCTGGCCCGCGACATACCAACCTTTGTGACCAGGGATTTTGCGCCCTTTTGTGATGCATTTCTGGAGCAGCAGGGCTTCGTCATGTCAGATCTGGGTGAACCCGCCTGCCATCCCGGTGGGGGCCGTGTGGTGGAGGCCCTGGAAGACTATTTCGCTCCCGAAATTGCGGGCATTCCCGCCACCCGGGAAGTGCTGAAGCAGCATGGGAATATGTCTTCGCCTACGGTTCTGTTCGTTCTCGAAAGGCTGCTGGAGCAGCCCCCCGACAAACCGATTCTACTGACCGCGCTGGGTCCCGGCTTTACGGCTGCGCTGGGTATTCTTGATCCGGCAGGCACGGCGTGACGGACAATCTGGGCACCATCTTCACCACCAGTCCGACCGCGGTTACGTGGGTCCTGATCTATATTGTGGTCCAACGACTGGCCGAACTGGTCCATGCCAGTCTCAACACCAGGCGGCTGCTGCGCGAAGGCGGGCAGGAACATGGCGCGGATCAGTATCAGTATTTCATCTTCCTGCACAGCGCCTGGATCGCGGTCATCGCGCTGCTGGTGGATCCGCAGCAGGGCATCCATCCCGTCCTGCTGGCCTTCTTTGTCACCACGCAGTTGCTGCGACTGTGGACGCTGGCCAGCATTGGCCGCTGGTGGACCACCCGGATTATCTCGGCACCGCATTTCCAACGGGTCAGACGCGGGCCCTATCGATTCATCAGCCATCCCAATTATCTGGTCGTTGTTCTCGAGATTGCGATTGTGCCGCTGATGCTCGGGCTGCCGTGGGTGGCGGTGGTCTTCTCGATCCTCAACACAATCCTGCTGCGCCACCGGATAGGGGTAGAAAATCAGGTTCTGGGGGAGCGCGGCTAGCGCAAAGTTGGTCAAAGGACCAATGAATTTTAAAGAATTTACATTGTGCAGAGACGGAAAAAACAGGTAGCAGAGGCGCAGGGGTTGGCGGCATTTTTGGGAAAACTCCCACGAGCCGTTCCAGCCGACCACCGCCGCTGCCACTCGGGAAGTCAATAATCTCTGCTGGGTGGTTGGCCTGAATTGGACGCTGTTCCGCCTGTCGTCATTTCAGGCAATTTTGCGCAACAGCGGGGTTCCGGATTTCTGGCCGTTTTTTCCGGCGCGTTTCATCGCGTAGAGTGCTTGGTCGGCGGCCTTGAGCAATTGCTCGGTGCCATTGCCATCAACGGTCTGAACGGCGACGCCCAGGCTCGCCGAGGGTATCAGGACATGGCCCTTGATCTCCGCCGGCCTGGCGAAGGCAGCAAGATAGGCGGTCGCCCGGGCCATCGCCTGCTCAGGACCGGTGACCCCTGGCATGAAGATCAGGAATTCATCCCCGCCGAGGCGTCCGACAATCTCTTCGGGACCGCTGCTCTGGCTCAGCCGTTGGGCGACCTCGGCGAGCAGCAGATCGCCAATGTCATGGCCAAGACCGTCATTCACCTGCTTGAAATGATTCAGGTCCAGCAACGCGACGGCAAAGATGCTGCCATCGCTGGCGAAGGCCTGTTCGGCCAGCTGCAGATGGTTCATCATCGCCCGGCGATTGGCGAGCCCGGTCAGCGGATCGCTGTGGGCCTGTTTCCAGATGAAATGGCGCAGGATCAGTCCGGAGATGATCTGGTTGTAGCTGTCGATGATGAAGCGGATCATCAGCAGCGCAATCGTGACCATGCTCCATCCCATGATCACCTCGTCAAAATCGCCGAGCAATATCATCGCCACGGCTGACGGCAGGACGCCGACGAGCAATACGGTCACCGCGGTCTTTTTCAGGCAGGCCAGGCAATGCGCGATGCAGGTCGATCCGAACACCAGCGACATCGGAATGAATATCCGGTTGTCGAACATGTCGGTGGAAATCACCAGCACCGACCAGATGCTGAGGAAGGCGATGATGCCGATCGCCAGAAAGGAGAGGCTGCGGAATGTTCTTGTCGAGGGAAGATGCGACCGGGACCTTCTGCCGATCCGTATCCACATGATCATCCGTGCGCAGCAGCCGACCGCAAACACCCCCATCCAGGCATAATAAGCGGGATCAACACCCTCGTGGGCAGACAGGACCATCACCGCCACCAGATTGAAGATCGCGACCAGATAGATCATCGGCACATGGGTAAGTACCCTGCGCAACTGCATTTCCTCCACCGATGCGCGGATATCTTCGGTAATTTCGGGGGACCGCCACGGGTTCTGCCAGGAGCTCCGCCAGTACCTGTCCGTTTGCGGCGTTGAATCCATGATGATAGACTACCCTATAGTGGCTGACCTGCTCTTCCGAATTCCGGACTAGGCTGCCGCTGTAAAAATAGGGTTAACAGAATATTTTTTTGGCGGGCCCCCTCGTCCCGGTGCCAGGCGGCGGAGAGGCGAGGGGGCGGGCCCGGACAGGGGCTAGAATTTCGCGCTGGCCTGGATACCGTAGAAGCGCGGTTCGGCCGGAATGAAGGTCGGGATGCCGAATCCGCCGCCGGTGTTGCCGGCATCCAGCAGATATTTCCTGTTGGTCCGGTTTCGCGCAAATCCGGCAATCTCGAACCGCTCTTCGCCGAAGGAAACGCCGGCGCGGACATTGACCAGAGTGACCGGACCCTGGCTGATCAGCGGATCGTTCGGGATCTGGAAATAGATCCGGCTGCGATGGGTGACGCTGGGGGTCATGAAGAAACGGGTGCTGTCATTGAGCGGATAGTCGACGGTGAAGCCGGCCGCCGCCTGGACCTCGGGCTGCAGGCGGAAACGGGCATCGCGGAAGGCCGGGGCGATGTCTTCGCTATTGTCGATGCCGCCGTCGATATAGCCGATATTGGCAAACAGGCTGAGCCAGTCCGCGGCCTGCACGTTGACTTCGGCCTCTACCCCGAAATTCTTGGCGCTGCCGGCGCTTTGCGTGCGGGCAATGCCGTCATCGCCGATGATGCTGACCTGAAAGCCTTCATAGGTCTGGTAATAGACACCGAGCGCGGCGGAGACAGGGCCGACCGATCCTTTCAGGCCGACTTCGTAATTCCACACGGTCTCCTCGTCGATCGCGGTAAAATTGGCGACCGGGCCGTTCGGACTGCCGGTGGCGCTCAGGTCGACGGTCGGCGAGCGGCGACCCTTGGATATGGTCGCGAAGCCGTTGATATTGTCGGAAAAGCGATAGAGAATGTTGAAGCGCGGCAGGAAGGCCTGGAAACTGTCCTCGGTCCAGAAGGTCTGGCCGGCGGTATCGGTCAGCGGGAAGGGCGGCGCACCGGTCAGGGCCGTGCCCGGCGCGTCGGCGCGATAGCCGGAGCGGCGCTTCTCGATGATCGCGCGGACGCCAGCGGTCAGTTCCAGTGCCGGGGTCGGGATCCAGGTGCCGTCGGCGAATACCGAGTAGCTGTCATTCTTGCCGAAATTTTCGAATTCTGCCGCATAGGGAATGGCGGTGACCGCGCCGCCGGTCAGCGTCTCGATCGCCTGGCCAGCAGGGATGCCGGCCGCAGAAACACAAGGGACGCCGGGAACCACGGCATTGGCGACGCACTGGAAATAGGTGATTTCGTCGGTCGAGAAAGGCACCCGCTGGTTGCTGTCCTCGCGGAAGATGTTCCAGCCGAACGAACCGCGGAATGTATCGCCATTATTGTAGGAGAAACGCGTTTCATGGCTCCACTGGTCGCCTTTCGCTTCCTCGGCAAATTCCAGATAGAAAGCCGCCGAGCCGTCGGCGTCGAACACTTCGTTGGAATCGAAATTGCGATAGCCGTTGACCATCGTCAGCGTCCAGTCATCGTCAAATTCCCAGGCAAAGGACAGGTTTCCGTCATAGACGTCTCGGATCAGGCCGAGCTTGGGATCGCCGAGCACCGCTTCCGAAAAGGGCGAGCCGCCGAGAAAGGCCGGGCCGAAGGGGTTTGCGGGACCTGCCGTGGTCGGCAGCGTGCCGGAGATGAACGCGGTGCCGGGGTTGCGCTGACGATCATAGGTCACGATCAGGTCAGCGGTGAATTCATCGCTCGGTGTGAAGCGTAGGGAACCGCGCACACCGAGCTGATTTTGACCATTAAGGTCTTCCTGGTTTGGGGCCAGGTTGGTCACGTAGCCGTCGCGCCTTTTATAGGCAAAGGCGACACGGCCAGCGAGAACGTCGGAACCGGCATTGACATGCCCGGCGACCGAATATTGGTCGAAATTGCCGTAGGAGCCGGACAATTCACCGGAAAAACCGGCCTCCGGCTTGTTCGAGATGATGCTGATCGCGCCGACCGCGGAGGCGGTACCGAACAGGGTCGCCTGCGGACCCTTGATCACCTCGATGCGGTCGACATCATAGACATCCTGATAGGAACCGCGCGAACGGGAAATATCGACGCCATTATAATAGAGCGTGACCCGCGCTGCCTGCTGCGACGAGCCGCTGTCGGAGGTGATGCCGCGGATCACGATGCCGGGATTATTGGCGCTCTGTTCCTGGATATTGAGGCCGGGCACATAGTTGGACAGTTCGTCGAGATCCGATACGCCCAGCTCCTTCAGCCGCTCGCCGCTGTTGGCCGAAATGGTGATTGGAACGTCGGTCGATCTCTGCTCGAATTTCTGCGCGGTGACGATGATGACATTGTCGTCGGCGGCTTCGTCCGCGACATCGTCGGTGCCGGTCTGGGCAAGGGCAGGGGCGGCCATCAACAGGGCAGAAGCCAGAGCGAAAACAGAGCTACGGGAAAGGGCGCTGGGGGAGAATTTTGACATGGAAAGAATCAGCCTTTTATCTGCGACACGGGAAAGAAATGGTGCAGTGCAGCAAGGCTGTTACAGGCTGACAGAGTTTGGATGACATTTTCAATAATTTTGCGCGACATTATTGTGACGGCCGGATCGGGGCGGGCGGCGGCTCCCAAAGTTAGTCAAACTTAGGGCCAATGAAGGGGTTTGCGGCGACTTCAGACAATGTCTGAACTGTTGCGGGCGGATGGGGTGGGGGCCGGAAAAAATACGCCACCGGCCGGGGCGAACTTTACAAAGTTTACAAGGTTAAAAGATTGGAAAAATAAGGGCGGGTGCGGGACGGCTTTTTGGCTGCCGGGAGGCCGGGATTGGGGGATGGATGATGTCAAAGAGCCGGGGGTGATTATAGCGATCCGCGGGCGTGTAGGAAAGCGGTGTTGGATGACGAAGCGCTGTTGGCCGCTCACCCTCCGCAACAAGCAACCTTTCGCGCTGCCGCGCGTTGCAGGAATGAACCAAAAAAGGACATATATACATGGGTACGCTTAATTTTCCGGAAGATACATTTGTCGTTGTTGCCACGGGCCGGGAGGCGAAGACCTTTCATGTCCGGAGCGGCTCGCTCGAGCATGCGGGCGACTGGATGCCGGGCGATCTGGCCGACGACGGCCCCTCCGGCAAATCACCGCCGGAGCAGTCGCCGAAGGAAAGCATGGAAGCGACCTTCTCGAAACTGATCGCCGAGCGCCTGTACCACCATGCCCAGAAGGGCGATTTCGAACGGCTGATCCTGGTTGCCGATCCCGATACGCTGGGCGAGATCCGGCCGCAGCTGCATCTCGAAGTGACCGACAAGATCATCCTGGAACTGGCGAAGACGCTGACCAACTCGCCGGTCGAGGATATCGAGAAGTCGCTGGCGGCGTAACCGCTGCTCGTCATCCTGAACGACTCTCCGTCGTACTGCATGACTCCTCGTCATCCTGAACTCGTTTCAGGATCCCTATCGGCTCGCGCGAAGATTCTGGTCGCGCGAAGCCGCGAAGACACGAAGATTGAGCCCCTCCTCTTCAGAGGAGGGGGTGGGGTGGTGTCGACCCTCATATTGTCATCTATAGTTGACGCCCTGACTTTTATCATCCAAATATTTGCACCATGATTGTGCGGGAGACTGACTGCGCCCCGCAGCAAGGCAATCTATGGGAAGGCACTTCGAAATGACCACCAGGACCACCGAATTTGACGCTGCCGAATATCTCGACAGCCCGGAAATGATCGCGACTTATTTGAAGGTCGCCTTTGAAGAAAATGATGCCGCGCTGATCCGCACCGCGCTGAACGATGTTGCTCGGGCCAAGGGAATGACCGAGGTGGCGGCGGAGAGCAAGATCACGCGGCAGGCTCTCTACAAGGCGCTCGGACCGAATGGCAATATGACGCTGGAGACCTTGCTGGGGGTGCTGGGTGCTATCGGGGTGAAGCTGTCGGTTAGTGGGTGATTTGGTGAGATTGGATAGCTTTCTCCTGAATCATATTTGGACTTGTAAATACCTGGTTTAAATCCCATTTCCACTTGGAAGAGGGTTAAAAATTGGTTTCCAAGCATAATTATTCAGTAATAAATGGTACTGATCGCGCTACAATTGGGCGTTGGCTGGGTATAATTTCTGGATTTTTTTCAGGGTTTGCAGTCTTAGTGGTCGAGTATTCCTCCAACGTCTTTGAATCTTTTGGTTTACCCGTTGCTATTCCACCAACTGTTTTTGCACTTTGTAGTGCCGCGATATTTTATCGTGGACTGTACTCCATATTTGATAAGCATATATGGAAGTGTAAAATCGTACAGAAATTCTGTACCCTGCCATGTCTGGACGGAGAATGGGAGGTTGCGGGCAAAACTGCTCCGCAAGTAGGAGGCTATGAATGGGTGGGAATATTCAAGGTAGTTCAGACTTGGAGTAAAATAAGCATCACATTGAAGACCACGCAATCTCGGTCTTGGAGCACTGCTGCGACTATATACGTCGAACCCGATGGGAAAATTAGGCTCTTGTACAATTACACAAACGAACCTCGCCCATCAGAACCAGATTTAACTCAACATCATGGCTTCAACGATGTGATTTTCGACCCCGACATGCACGATGGAGAATCGGTCTATTACAACGGTAGAGGCAGAACTACCTATGGTGAAATGCAGTTTAGAAAATAAGGAATAATTGATGGCTCGGGATATTGATGAACGATTGAAATCTCTAAAAAGTCGTCGATCTGGGATTGACCGGTTGGATCGGGTCGCCACTGCGTCGGTTCTGGACGTGCTTGAAAAGAGTATTGCCACAGAGGCTTGGGAAAAGAGACAGTCGTCGAACAAGCACACCAGATACGCGTTAGGTGCGATGCAACCTGTGGCTGATGATTATACACGGATAAGCTTGGAAACTGCTAAACGTGTTGGAAAGCACCTAGAAGACAAACTGCCTCATGGTGTCATTTTGAAGTGTCAGGGTTCGGTTCCACTTGATGTGCATATCCGAGGCGTCAGCGATGTTGATTTGTTGGCCATTCACGAAGCTCAACTGACATTTGATGGTAATGGGTGCCGAGCTGGCACCTATACGGTTATCAGTGCTCCCACGGCTATTGGCCTGCTAGCGCAGTTGAGAATGGATTCCGAAAAAATATTGAAGGGAGCTTACCCTGCAGCAAAAGTAGATTGTTCTGGTGGAAAAGCAATTAAATTGAGTGGGGGGTCGCTTCCAAGGCCTGTGGATGTTGTCCCATCTCAATGGCATGATAATTGTGCTTATCAGGAAAGCCGAATGGACCATGATAGAGGGGTCAGAATATTTGATAAAAACGTGCCTGAGACCCTCGTCAATCTTCCTTTTCTTCACATGAAACTAATTGGCGACGAAGACGATTTGCTGGACGGTGCATTGAAGAAGGCCATTCGATTAGCAAAGAACGTCAAAAATGATGCCGAGGATGACAAAACCGCTGCAAAACTAACAAGTTTTGATGTTGCTGCTTTAACATATCATTGTGACTTTGGAAACTTATCAAGAGCCCGATACTATGAGTTGGCGGTTTTGGCGGAGCTTCAGAGATTTTATGATTGGTGTTACCATCATGAGGCAAGCGCAAAGCAGTTGATGACACCTGATGGCACCAGAACCGTGATTAACACCAACGAAAAAATGAGCGCCGTTAAAACAATTTCTGTCGAACTGGATAAATTGGCGCAGCGGGTCGCAGAAGAGCAATTGGCAAAAGACTCCATCAGTGATTGGGGTACGGTTTCGAAAACCCTCAATGAAGCCCTCAACCTTTGAACTCGTCTTGACCCAAACCCGAATCCCCGCTAAGGGCCGCGCTTCCGCTTCTTCGGGCTTCGCTCGACGCCGCAGAAAACTTACATAGGCAAAACACTTGCCGCCATTTTGGGCGGTGAGAGTAACCCCTGCTTCATGCAGGATAATCTACTATAAGGTGAAGACTTTATGCCAACGATCAACCAGCTCGTCCGTAAAGGGCGGGTGCCCCAGAAGACGAAGTCCAAGGTGCCGGCGATGGAAGCCAACCCGCAGAAACGCGGCGTTTGTACCCGTGTCTACACGACGACTCCAAAGAAACCAAACTCCGCTCTCCGCAAGGTTGCCAAGGTTCGCCTGACCAACCAGCGCGAGGTCATCAGCTATATTCC
>Ga0209024_1000775_pt1 | contig 41095 bp, 37 predicted proteins | sample AutmiccommunBRH5_FD_187380 | JGI IMG/M metagenome (GOLD analysis project Ga0209024, IMG submission 187380) | Deep subsurface microbial communities from Mt. Terri, Switzerland - Autotrophic microbial communities BRH/5 (SPAdes) (version 2) | ecosystem: Environmental > Aquatic > Deep subsurface >... | reverse complement strand
TACGGCGTCTTGCACTTCCAACTCCCTTGATCGTCCAAATTATGAGCGAAACACAATGGACAGGTTTATCGCCTGCAAACCATTGAAACTAGGACACAAGACACGAATTGGTGTTGATATATGTAAAATCACATATCATCCGCGCCTATGTTCGGCTCAGTGTCGGCTTTGCCTTAATCCTCCCGGATCAGGCTGGTTTTGGCCGTGTCCTTCATCCGCACATATACGACCAGCGAGATGGCGATCATCACGCTGACATAGATATAGAATGCCTGCTCCATACCGGCCTGCTTGAACCATAAGGCGACCAGTTCCGCCGTCCCGCCGAACATCGTATTGGCCAGCGCATAAGGCAGCGCGACGCCCAATGCGCGGATATGCGCGGGAAACAGCTCGGCCTTCACCACGGCGTTGATCGATGTATATCCGGTAACGATCACCAGTCCCACCATCACCAGCAGCCCGGCGACCAGCGGATCCCTGGTCACCGCCAGCGTCGCAAAGATCGGATAGGTGCAAAGCACACCCATGACGCCGAAGCCGATCATTAGCGGCTTGCGCCCGATCCGGTCGGACAATGCGCCAGCAACGGGCTGTAACAGCATGAAAACAAAGAGCGTCGCTGCATTGATCTGCGATGCCGCCTCCCGGCTCAATCCGCTCGTATTGACCAGGAATTTCTGCATGTAGATGGAATAGGCATAGAAAGCGATCGTGCCGCCAGCGGTCAGCAGCATCACCGTCGCGGTTTCACGCGGGTGCTTCGTCAACAATTCGACGAAGCCCGATTTCGGCGCGCCCTCGGCCTTCGCCACGGCAAAGCTCTGCGTTTCCGCCAGCCCGCGCCGCAGCCAGAAGACAACGACGGCCAGCCCTCCCCCAATGAAAAAGGGTATCCGCCAGCCCCATGCATCCAGTTGCGCCTCGCTCAGTACGGCCTGCAACACCAGCAGCACGCAGATCGCGACCAGTTGCCCGGCGATCAGCGTCACATATTGAAAGCTGGAGAAAAAGCCGCGCCGGTTCTTGCCCGCCATTTCGGAGAGATAGGTCGCACTCGCGCCATATTCCCCGCCGATCGACAGCCCCTGCATCAACCGCGCCAACACAAGCAGCAAAGGCGCTGCGACGCCGATCGTCTCATAACCCGGCGTCACCGCGATCAACAGCGAGCCAGCACACATCAGCGCGACCGACAGCGTCAACCCGCTCTTGCGCCCGTGCCGGTCGGCATAAACGCCCATCAGCCATGCGCCGATCGGTCGCATCAGGAAACCGACGGCGAAAATGCCCGCCGCGCTCAGCAACTGGGCTGTACGGTCCTGGCTGGGAAAGAAATGCGGTGCGAAATAGAGGGTGAAGGCGGCATAGGCATACCAGTCATACCATTCGACCAGATTGCCGGTCGAACCGCCGATAATGGCTTTCAGCCGCTCGCGCTGGGTCGGGGCGCCAGTTTCTGTTGGAGCGGTCATGGCGTCAGCACCATTTCACCATTCTGTACGCCCCAGCTTTTCAGGCGGGACAGCATGTTCATGCCGATCACATTGACCTCGCCAAAGCTGGAGGACACGACGACGGGCAGATCGGTCGTTACAATCGGACCGACGGCCAGGCTGGCGATGCTGGATCGCCGCGCCTCCACCTTGCCATTGGCGGTGGTCATGACGACGCCGGGCGCGCCGACGTCATAGTTGAGGCCAGACGCGCGCGCGGTATTTTCCGATAGCGCGGTGATGGTCGCGCCGCTGTCTATCAGGAAACGGGCGGGCGTGCCGTTGATCGTCGCTTCGACCCAATAATGGCCATCGGGCGCAACAGGAATGCGGATCGACTGGCCTTGCGCCTTGGCTGGCGGCAGCGACGCCGGGCTTTCAACGACAAGATCGCCCTGCTCTGCCCAACGGCCGGTCAGATAGCCTTCGTCCTGCGCCAGTTTGAACAGACCGAGAAGACCGGCAAAGATGGCGACCCATAGCAAAGCCATGCGGATCACCCCACCCCAGGCCAGCCGCCGACCGATAAGCGCGGAGCCGACCAGCACCAGTGCCAGCACATACCAGATGGTTGATGCCGCCTGATCGCCGCTGTCCATCAATCCCCCTGCTCCACCGCTTCCAACACTATCGCCATGCCGTCATAGCCCGGTTCGACCCCGCTGGGGAGGGTGCGGCGCAATGTCGCATAATCCATGCTCTGGTCCATATGGGTCAGGATCGCGCGACCGGGCCGGGCGGCGGCGATGCCATCCAGCGTCAGCGCCAGATGGGGATGGGTGGGGTGCGGCTTTTCCCGCAGCGCGTCCACCACCCACACATCCACCCTGTCGTACAGCGCCAGCATATCGGGCGTCAGGTCATGAAAATCCGTGGCATAGGCGACGGACCTGCCGCCATGGCTGAAGCGAAAGCCGGTTGAGTAGATTTCGCCATGCGGCTGATCGACGCAGGCAATGTCGATGTCGCCGATCCGCAGGCCATCGGGCAAGATCCGCCCGTCAACGGTCGGGTGATAACCGTTGCGCCCTTCAAAGGCATAGCCGAAGCGCTGCCGCAGCAGGTTGAGCGTTTGCGATCGGGCATAGCCGGGCAGCGGCACGCGGCGATGGTGAAACAGCTGGCGGACATCGTCGATGCCATGGCTGTGATCGGCATGGTCATGGGTCCACAAGATCGCGTCGATCGCAATCACATCGGCCGCGAGCAACTGCGCGCGCATGTCGGGCGATGTATCCACCAATATCCGCGTCGTCGCGCTTTCGACCAGAATGGACACGCGGGTGCGGCGGTTTTTCGGTTCGGCCGGGTCGCACGCCCCCCAATCATTGCCGATGCGCGGAACCCCCGACGATGTGCCGCTGCCCAGGATGGTGAGTTTAAGGCTCATGCCACCTTCTTGAACAAGGCGCGGAAATTGGCGGAGGTAGCTGCGGCCAGATCCTCCAGGCTTTCGCCGCGCAGATTGGCGAGGAATTTGGCCGTGTCGGCGACGAAGGCCGGCTCACAGGGACGCCCGCGATGCGGCACCGGCGCCAGAAAGGGCGAGTCCGTTTCCACCAGCAACCGGTCGATCGGCAGGCGCGCGGCGGTTTCCTGCAAATCCTTCGCGCTCTTGAAGGTCACGATGCCCGATATGCTGATGTAGAAGCCCAGTTCCAGCGCGGCGTCGGCAAAGGCGCCACTGGCAGTGAAACAGTGAATGACGCCGGTATAGGCTCCCTTCTCCATCTCGTCACGCATCACCGCCAGCGTATCTTCCTCCGCATCGCGGGTGTGGACGATCAGCGGCAGGCCCGTTTCGCGCGCGGCGACGATGTGCGAGCGGAAGCTGCTGCGCTGCCGGTCGCGGTCGCTATGGTCGTAATAATAATCGAGACCCGTCTCGCCGATGCCCACGACGCGGGGGTGCGCTGCGCGGGCGACCAGCTTGGCGGTGTCGATATGGGGATGCTCGTCCGCCTCATGCGGATGGATGCCAACCGTCGCCCACACGTCCGGCGCGCGGATCGCAGTGTCCAGCACCGCGTCCCACTCGCTTTCGCGCGTGGCGATGTTGAGCATAAGGTCGATGCCGGACGCGCGCGCACGTTCCAGCACATTCTGCTGATCCTCGATCAAACCCTTGTAATTCAGGTGACAATGGCTGTCGATCAGCATGGGTTCACCCGTCCGCTTCGGTCAGTTCGAGCCGGGGAAAGAGCGGCTTGGGCGCGGCGAGGATGAAGTCGCTTTCGGCCAGTGGCGAATACCAGTGGTCGCCGATCGCGTTGTAGCTGCGCTTGTCGGCGGGGATGCCCATATGATCGAGCAGCGCGGTCGCGCTGGCGGGGATGACCGGCAGGACCGCGACGGCCAGTTGCGCGATCGCGATGTAGAGCGTCGCCAGCACCGTCTCCATCCGCTGCGGGTCGGTCTTGCGCAATGACCATGGCGCCTGGGCGTCGATATATTGGTTGCAGGCAAAGGCGGCGCGCAGCCATGCGTCGATCGCGACGGACGGCGCGAGATCGGCCATGGCGGCAGGCATGTCGGTACGCACGACCCGGTCGATCAGATCGAACAACTCGCTGTCCGCCGGATCATGGCCGTGGATGGCCGGCAGTCTGCCGTCCAGATTCTTGGCGATGAAGCTCAACGTCCGCTGCGCCAGATTACCGAACGCATTGCCCAGATCGCTGTTGGAGCGCTGGACGATCGCCTCCGCGCTATAGCTCCCGTCATTGCCGAAAGTGACCTCCGACAACAGGAAATAGCGCAGTTGATCCACACCGAACCGATCGGCCAGTTCGATCGGGTCGGCGACATTGCCAACCGATTTGGACATTTTCTCGCCCCGGTTGAGCAGGAAGCCATGACCGAAAATCTGTTTGGGCAAGGGCAGCTTCGCGCTCATCAGGAAGGCTGGCCAGTAAACCGCATGAAAACGCACAATATCCTTGCCGATAATATGCGTGATGTCGCCGCCTTCCGCCCAATATCTTGCCATGCGGTCGGCATCATCGGGATAGCCGCAGCCGGTCAGATAGTTGGTGAGCGCGTCAACCCACACATACATGACATGGCCATCGCTGCCGGGCACCTTGACCCCCCAGTCGAAGCTGGTGCGCGAAATGCTCAGGTCCGAAAGGCCGCCTTCGACGAAGCGCAAAATCTCGTTGCGGCGGCTGTCCGGACGGATGAAATCGGGCTGGCTTTCGTAGAGCGCCAGCAATTTGTCCTGATAGTTGGACAGGCGGAAGAACCAGCTTTCCTCGACCGTCCATTCAACCGGCGTGCCCTGTGGCGAGAGCTTGGCGCCCCCTTCCCCGTCAGTCAGTTCCTTTTCGTCGTAAAAGGCTTCGTCGCGGACCGAATACCAGCCCTCATACCGATCCAGATACAGGTCGCCATTGGCCTCCATCGCCTGCCAGATGGCCTGGCTGGCGCGATGGTGCGCCGCTTCGCTGGTGCGGATGAAACGATCATGGCTGATGTTAAGCCGATCGTTCATGTCACGGAAATAGCCCGACATTTCATCGGCCAGCGCGACGGGTTCGATCCCCCGGTTCCGCGCCGTCTGCGCCATTTTCAGGCCATGTTCGTCCGTGCCGGTCTGAAAGAAGACGTCGCGGCCCATCATGCGCTGAAAGCGGGCGATCGCGTCGGTCGCGATCACCTCATAGGCGTGGCCGATATGGGGGCGGCCATTGGGATAGGATATGGCGGTGGTGATGGTATAGGGCTGGGACATGCGATGTCCCTAGCGGCTGTTGCGTCGGGCGGGAAGCCGCTTTTCAGGCCGATGGTGGCGCAAGCGCCGCGACATGGCCGGCCAGTTCAAAAACGACCGCCGCCGGATCAAGCGACAGGATCACCGCCCCGCCCGCCAGAAGCCGCGCCTTTTCCCAATGGTCGAGCGCCACGCCAAGTGCCGACCCGCTGCGATGCCGCGCGGCCTGCGCGATGAAGGCGGGCGCGCGCTCCAGAAACGCCTCATAGCGCGGCTTGGCGGATTTGATCGCCAGCGCTTTGGCCAGCGCCAGTCGCTGGCGATTGTCCCGGTCGCCATCCTGCGCAATCCGCGCCATCGCGCTTTCTATGTCCGCCAGGTTCAGGCCCAGATAACGCAGCGCCTTGCCCGGCGACCCCTCGCCCGCGCGGATCAGGGCGTCAATCTCTGTCGGGGACAGGCTTTCATCCTTGTCGCGCAGGATGGCGCGCATCGCCCCGTCGCTCAGCGGATCGAAACGCAGCGTGCGGCAACGCGAACGGATCGTCGGCAGCAACCGGCCCGGCGCGTGGCTGACCAGCAGGAAGATCATGTCGGCGGGCGGTTCTTCCAGATTTTTGAGCAACGCATTCGCCGCGCCCCGCTCCAGATCGTCCGCGCTGTCGATCACCACGATCCGCCGGGTCGAAAGCGACGGCGCGGACTGAAGCAACCGTTGCAGTCCGCGCACCTGATCGACGCTGATGTTGCGGGCTGTGACGCCATCCTTTTCCAGCGGGAACAGTTCGGCATAGTCGGGATGGGCGCTCGCTTCGATCAGGCGGCGGACCGGGTGGCTTTCCGGCACGTCAAGTCCCGCCCCAACCACCGGCGGGCCTGCGGCGTCGGCCAGCAAGCGCAGCGCCATCGCTCGCGCGAAGCTGCCCTTGCCGATGCCCTTTGGCCCGCTCAATATCCAGCCATGATGCATCCGCCCGCTGGCCGCCGCGTCGATCAGCGTGCTGGCCTGCGCGTCATGGCCCAGAAGGGATGTCATGGCAGCAGATCCGCCAGCGCATCGATCAGGCGGGCCGTGACCGCGCCGGGTTCGCCGGACGCATCGATCGCGCGGAATCGCGCTGCCTCGTCCGTCGCGAAACGAGCGAAGGCATCCGCCACGGCGCGATGAAAGCTTTGGTCGCGGCCGCCAATCCGGTCCGATGCGCCACCATCCCGCACGCGTGCCCGCGCTTCGGCCTCACCCGCTGGCAAGGTCAGGAACAAGGTCCGGTCAGGCAGAAATCCCTCACTGCCGATCCGGTGCAGCGTCACAATGTCCGCGTCGGACAGCGCCCCCTGCCCCTGATAGGCCCGGCTTGAATCGAGAAAGCGGTCGGACAGCACCCACGCTCCCCGCGCCAGCGCCGGGCGGATCGTCTTTTCGATATGGTCGGCCCGCGCCGCAGCAAACAGTAAAGCCTCCGCCCGCCCGCTCCAGCGATCCGCGCCGCCCGTCAGCAACAACGAACGGATCGCTTCCGCGCCTTCGCTGCCGCCCGGTTCGCGCGTTTCCACGACCTCCAGCCCGCGCGCGCGCAGAGCAGCGGCAAGGGCGCGCAACTGGGTCGATTTGCCCGCGCCCTCCCCGCCTTCCAGGGTGATGAACCGCCCTTCTATCACCCGAACAGCGATTTCAGGCCATTCCACAACCGGCCGAACATGCCCGCTTCAGCGACATCCGCGCCAGCGACCAGCGGCATCACCTGCGGCGGCGTGTCAGGTGTGGATACGATCAGGTCGGCAATCTTCTGCCCCTTGGCGATCGGCGCCTTGATCGGGCCGGTATAGACCACTTTGACGGAGATATTCGTCGATGCGGTGCGCGGCAGCGTGACCGCCAGATTTTGCGGCGCGACCAGCGGCACGCTGGTGGCGCTGCCCAACTGGACGTCAGCGGTTTCGACAGTCGCGCCCTTCTTGAACAGGGGCTGCGCCTTCCACGCCTTGAAACCCCAATCCATGAAGCGGACCGATTCCTGGATGCGCCCGTTAAAGCTGCCCAGCCCGGCCACCACCATCACCAGGCGGCGGCCATCCTGTTCCGCCGACCCGGTAAAGCCATAGCCCGCTTCTTCGGTATGGCCGGTCTTGAGGCCGTCGGCCCCCGCGATCTTGCCCAAAATCGGGTTGCGATTGCCCTGCGCAATGTCCGCGCCGCCCATCGTCTTGCCCCAGGTGAAGGAACGAGTGGCGTAGAAACGCTTATAGAGATCGGGCGTTTCCTCGATCGTTCCCTGCGCCAGCTTGGCCAGATCCTCGGCAGTCACGTAGGTCACGCCTTCGTCCGGCCAGCCATTGCTGGTGCCGAAATGGCTGTTTTTGAGGCCCATGCGCTTGGCCTCCTCATTCATCAGCGCGACGAAAGCCTGCTCGGTTCCGGCAATCCCTTCGGCCAGAACGACGCAGGCGTCGTTGCCGGACAGGGTGACGATGCCATGTAGCAGATTTTCCACGGATACCTGCTCGCCCGCCGACAGGAACATGGTCGAACCGGCAGCCGGTCCGTGCCACTGCTTCCAGGTTTCCGGGCGCACAGTGAACATGGTGTCCAGCTTCAATTCGCCCTTCTGGATCAGTCGGAAGGCGACATGGGCGGTCATCATCTTGGCCATGGATGCCGGTGGCATCTTCGTTTCGCCGCCCTTGTCATACAGCACCGCACCCGACGACAGATCCTTCATATAAGCGATCGGCGCTTCGCTGGTGTAGGGCGGAGCCGCTGCGGTCAGCGGCTGGGCCAACAGCCCGGTGAAGAGGAGGACTGCGACGGACTTGTTCATGGGGCTGCCTTCAAATGGGATGGAATCGCTTGGGTGGTGCGCGATGTCTATCGCGCGTCATTAGCCATGATGCGGCCATTCTCAAACCCCTTGGCTGCGGCGGCGCGCACACCGGCCTGCGCGGCGTCTTGCGTGGGATAGGGGCCAAAGCGCACCCGCCACACGCCGTCGCCTTCCACAGCCCTGGCGCCGATGCGTTTCGCGAGCGTTTCGGCGCGGGTGCGGGATGAGAAGGCGGCGACCTGCACCACATAAGTCCGGGCGGCGGCTGGCGCGGCGGCGGCGGCAAAGGCAGGGGCAGGAGCAACTGGCGCAACAGGCGTTGGCGCCAATGGCGCGCCCGCCTTTTCCACCACGAAGCCATCCTGCCTTGCAGGCGGTGGGGTCGTGTCGCGCTTCTCTGGGCCGCGGACCGGCTTGGGCGGCGTCTTGGCGTTTGGCCGTGCTACGACCTTTGCCTTTGCGGGCGTTGCTGCGGGACGGGCGGGCAGCTTGGCTCGCAGCGCCGTCAGCAAGGCGGGCGGGGTTTCCAGCCGCTCTGCCACCCGGCCATGGCTGCGCAGCGCAACCCGTTCCTGATCGGGCGGGCTGACACGCCGCACCCGCACTGCCGCCGCGCCGTCGCCGATCACGCCCAACTGTTCCGCCGCGCCGCGCGACAGGTCGATGATCCGGTCATTGGCAAAAGGGCCACGATCATTGACCCGGACCAGGATCGTCCGTCCGGTATCGAGCGCCGTCACCTCGACATAGCTGGGCAGCGGCAATGTCTGGTGCGCGGCGGTAATCGCCTCCGGCACGAAGGTTTCGCCATTGGCCGTCTTGTTGCCCTGCAACTCCTCGCCATACCAGCCGGCATAACCGACTGCATCATAATTGGGCGCGTCTTCGGGCGTATAGGTGACCTTGCCGACGCTGTAGGGCGCGCCAATCATCACGGGTTCATCGGACACCATCGCGCCCTGCGCCAGCGGGCGCGGCGATGATGCGGGCGGCGGTGGCATGGGCGGCTGTTCCCCGCCGCTGCACGATGCCAGCAATAGTATAAGCCCGGCCGCCAGAGGCAGCCTCCCCCCCTTATTTGACCGCATCGGCCAGCAACCCCACAGACAGAGCATAGAAATTGGAACAGTTATAATCCAGAATTGCCCGGTAATTGCCGGTCAGCAGATAGGCGGTCTTGCCCGGCCCGTCCGGCTCCAGCAGCGTTGCCATCACCGTATCGGCGGGCCAGGCGCCGCTTTGCGGGGTAAGGCCCAGCTTGCGCCATTCGGCCATGGTCAGCCATCGGCTATGCCGGTTGAATACGCGCGGGCAGCGCGCCGGATTGGTCTTTGCCGCCACGCTGGCGCGGTTCAAGCTGGACGGCACGGAGACCGCCACACCCCAGGGTTGCCCGCGTCGCCATCCGGCCTGCACGAAATAATTGGCGATCGACGCCAGTGCATCCGCCTCACTGGTCCAGATGTCCGCCCGCCCGTCGCCATCACCATCCTTGGCCAGCCGCAGATAGACCGACGGCAGAAATTGGGGATAGCCTGTCGCCCCGGCCCAACTGCCGACCAGGCGGCTGCGCGGCACACCATTGTCCAGCATCTTCAATGTTGCCAGCAGTTCCGGCTCGAACAGGGTGCGCCGACGCCCCTCATGCGCCAGCGTTGCCAGCGACCGGATCAGGTCGAAATCGCCGACATAGCTGCCATAATTGGTTTCATGGCCATAAATGGCGACCATGATCTCCTCCGGCACGCCGGTTTCCGCCTCTATCCGGGTCAGACGCGCGCGATTGGCCTGATAGGCGGTCTGGCCGCGCCTGATCCGCGCGGCGTCGACATGCTGGCGGCGATAGGGTTCGAAATTGGGGATGGGCGAATAAGCGCCGCCGCCGGGCTGCGTCTGGTCCAGCGCGATGACCCGTGGATTGGGCGTCAGCGTCGGAAACACGCTGTCCAGCGTCGCATCGCTGATCCCCATTGCCCGCGCCTTGGGTCGCAGGCTTTCCAGATAGGCGCGAAAATCCGTCACATCCTGTGCCTGCGCAACCCCCGGCACGACAGTGCCAGCCGTTACGCCAGCCAGCCCCAGCAACAGCGAAAATACAGACGAACGCAGAGAATCTCTCATCCCCCCGTTGTTGCACAGGCCGGACGTCAGGTGAATCCCCTTAATGGCAACTATGGCCCGTTTAGACGACCAACCGAGCCCCAGGCGATTTTTGCGCTTGGCAAGCCAGCACAGCGCGCTAGGAAGCGAGGCGACGGAAGGGTGGCAGAGTGGTCGATTGCAGCGGTCTTGAAAACCGCCGATGTGCAAGCATCCGTGGGTTCGAATCCCACCCCTTCCGCCAATATCCATTGATTTTGTTGATGTTTGTTCGATGGATCGGTTTAGTTCCCATAACCGCTCCCCGATAGATCGCTTGCTAGACACTTAGCCTTGCAATGCCGCCGGAACGAGTTTGCAGACCGGGCAGGCTAGATTAGGGGAGTTTCTCGGCTGGTGCGAGTGCAGTTCGATACACACCCTACGCAACAAATTGCGGCAGAAAATGGCGAGAATCCCCACCCTCGCGGAATGGCAGCTACCCCGTCAAAAATGACGGGCATCTGCATTCGACAGAAAGCGCCAAAAGTGCGGGTTGCAGCAACTCGCTTCCCGGTCAGATTTTGCTGATCGGCTGGCGCTCCATTCGCTTCTCCATCACGCGATTATGCCCAATCTCCAGCAATGAAACTGCGAGGAAGAAGGGGAACCACCACGTCGCCGCCAATGCAAATCGGCCCGCGCGTTCCCATGCATTCGCGTCGGGACCAATACCCCGGAATATTTGGATGCCAACCATGAAATAGCATGCCAGCGGGATCGACCACAGAAACCCGGTCTTTGGGAAGTACCAAGCAAAGCGGTGATCATGGAAACTCTTGTCAGCAGTGTAGCTGCCAACAAAGACCCAAATCACAACAAGCCAGATAAGCCAGTCCGGTATTCCGAAGCCATCATTTGTGCCGGTCAATAAAGTGGGTATTTGCCCCATGGTCGCTGCCAAAATGAAAAAGATGGCCAAGCATCCCCATTGGGTAAAAATCGCTTTTGTGGCCTCCCATAAGTCCAGCATGTTCACTTCCGCCAGAACTTCTCGCAAGCTCGCTTCACGGTCTATTGCCATTGCCTCGCCCCCTTCTTCCGATTCTGGCGCTTTGACCATCTCAGCCATACGGCACAGGTGCAAGCTATGACGGCTCGCGCACCACCCGCGCAATCTCCTTCAGATAGCGAACTGCCGCGATTGTCTCGGTAGATCGCCCACCATGTTTGCGGGCATTCCTGTTCCCCTTAGGCGCACCCGGATTTGTCCCCCCGTGCATGCGGCATCGTTTCCGCCCCTTCACGGCTGGAGATTGGCACTCCGTTCCCGAACGGGTCCGCGCCAAGCAGCGTGGAGCCGATGCCAGCCGCTCCGGTTGTATGGGATTGATCGTCACTTTTCCTGTTTCCCTGTCCCCCGGTATTGACGTTCTCGGCAATAACGGCTTGTCCGCCGCGATTGTCGACATGGATATGCCGCACGACTTGTTCGCCACCGCGCCGCATGCGGGCCAACGTTTCCATCTGCCCTTGAGAGGTACGCAGGAGCTTGGTGGCGAGATTCCCAAACATCTGCGTCGTGGGCACCCATTCGGATTTGCCAAGCTGGCTAAGAGCGCGGATGGCCGCGTCATGGGTGACATACATTTGCACTAGCAACAGCGCCTCGGCCTGGCTCTGCGGCTCCATGCTTTCAATAAAGGACAGAGCGGCATTATAGCGCCCATCATTGTCGGCATTAACCGAACCCAAGTAGTTCAGCAACTCGCTGGCTCGCGCGTTTACGGGGTCCATCGAAACCGCCGCGAACGTCTTTTGCAGCTTGAGCAAGCCCAGCGCCTCGCACTTCCCAGCCATGCCGATGGTCATTCCGCCATTCGGTTTCGGGGTGAGCGTCACCTGAACCGGCTGGCGCTGCTTACGCTGGGCAACGGCAATCTCCGCCAGTTCGGTTTGCTGCTCCTTGCTCAGATTATCCCAGCCGGGAATACCCTTCGCCAGTGTGGCCTTGGCTTCTTCTGGCGTGCCAGCTTCCGGGACAGCGACCGTTATGACCTGTTCCTTCGCCTTGGCCTTTTGCTTTGTCATCGATCACCTCATTTCGTGGAAATACGCTTGGGGGTCACTGACAAAACCGACGAAACCCCTTTTGTCAGTTTTGTCAGTTCCTGCCGGGGGCATTCAGCCCTTCATTGCTTTGGGATTTGCGAGATAGATGGTCGACGGTCGCCCGCCTCGCTCGCCTGCATTGGCGTCCCGTGCGCCGATCCAGTCCGCATCGAGCAATGCCTCCAGCCCGGCGGCGATCCGTTGCTTGTCATTAAGTCCGGACCAGCCCTTGCGCTGAATATCCCGCGCCGTGAACGGGCCTGTCAGATCGCCCCTTTTCACCCGCCGCCAGATCGAGCGCGCTGCCTCGGCATTGTCGACCGACAGGGACGCATAGGCCCGCCGCGCATGGGATTCGAGATATTCGGCCCAGCCGATAGCCTGCCGGGTTGCCGCAGCCGACACGGGGCCAAAGCCATTGTTCGCCAGATGGCAGACCAGCGCCAACCGGGGAACAAGACCGCGATATTTCGACAGATGCGCCGTCATTGCCGGAGCCATGTCATCGCCGCGCAAGGCGCGCTCCAGCCCTTCCCGCCATGCGCTAAAGGCTTCCTGAGCATCACCGGCAAAGCGAAGATAGGGAACGCCGTGGGGGCCGTCGAACTCATCCCATTGCGCGCCAAGTTCGCGCACATCAAGGCTGGCAAGCTCACTATAGCATTCATGCGCAAGCCGCCGCGCGTCACCATTAGGTGAGCGATCAGCTTCCCGGAAGTCGCCTGAAAAGTCGGGCCATGCGAGCAACTGGAGGCGCTGCACCATGCCATCGTCAAAGCGGTTGAGGCTATCACGCACATATCCGGCGATCCGGCTGGGCTGGGTCGTTCCGAATACCGACAGGTTGACGGCTGGAATGCGGACGGTTCCCCGCATGATCCGGTCAAAGGTGTAGCCCTCCAGTCCGCCCCATCCTGTCAAGAAAAAGCCGCGCGCCGATGTTTTCTCTGGATTGTCCAGATCGGCAAACAGGGACAGCAGTTCGTCACGATGAACCATGATCCCGTTCGGATTGGCCGCGCATATCTCGCCCAGCTTCTCAGCCGTTGCGTCACTGGTGAGATGCCGCCGCATTGGTGGCGATTGCGGCTCCGCCACCGCTTGCAGCACTGCCATGGCAGCGCCGCGCCCTTCCTGCTTGAGCGACTGCCGCGCGTTCTTCTCCGCGCCCTCGCGCTCCAGCTTGTAGAGCAATTCAGCGGCCTTGAACTCGGCCAATGCCGCCTCATTATCGGCCGCCGCCTTAACCTCCAGCCGCCTAATCGGGGAGAGCGCCTCACTTGCGGCTGGGCTTTTCATGCTGCCGGGGCGCGCGACGACGCAGCCCCAAAGATTGCCCACCTCCAGCCAATCGGTGCGCCTTTGCGGACGGATGCCGATTCGCCTCCCGATGACCGCACCAGCCGAAACCATGGCGGGAACCGCCACAAGATCGGGCGGGCAGTTCATCCGCTCGGCTATGTCCTGCACCCATCCCCGCAACTGGCTTGGTAACAGGGTCGGATTCATGGGCAAGACGGACGGCAGTTCATCACGAAGCGGGATCGGATCGGGCCAAATGTCCAGCGGCTCCGCTTGCGCCAGCCGCTCTTGCAGCGTCGGGTTGGTCGCCATTATCGCTCCCCCCTCAGTTCATCATTGAAGTCTTTGAAACCTCCCGCCGGATAGATGATGCGAACGGAAAGCCCGCGCAGGGCGAAGGTATGGGCAGCTTTGCGCGCGGCCTGTTCCCCTGCCGCGTCGTTATCCGCGCCGATGACAACGGATCGAACGTAAGGCGGGAAGCGCATGGCCGGTAACATGCTCGCGCCAGCAGCCACCCATATCGGGCCGCCAATCATGGACAGCAGCGACAGGCCATCTTCCGGGCCTTCGCAGACCGTCACCATGCCGGAACCGTCCAGATCGCCAAGACGGATAGCGCCACCGGCCACCGTGCCCAGTGACAGCTTGGCCTTGGGCAGATCGGCCTTCCCCTTGCCATCCGCGCGCAGATAGATGCGCTGAATACCGATCACTTCGCCCGCCACATCGCGCACCGCACCCACCAGACACGGCAATGGGTTCGATTTGCCATAGGGAAGGCGCGAGAAGCGAATGTCAGGCGGGAATGGAGGAAGGATGCCCCGGAAGCCCAGATAGGATTCAGCCAGCGTCCCAGCGGCGGGAATAGCCCTTTCCCATATGGCCAGCGCCTCGCCATTTCGGATTGTCTTATCGGCTGGCGGCAGGTTGGGAAGGTGGACCTTCGGCAGATCACCAGCGCCCAAGCGATGCGCCGCATCGACCATGCCCAGCCCATAAAGGTGCATCACATAATCCAGCACGTCGCCTGATGCACCGCAGCCAAAACAATGGAACCGCTCGCCATCGGCAAAGATGGTGAAGCTGGGCGAACGGTCGGCATGGAAGGGGCAGCACCCCTTCCATTCGTTACCGCTCCGGCTAAGGCGAATTTGTGCGCCAGCCACAGACTGTAGGGGATTGTCCCGGCGGATTGCGTCAATATCGATCATAGCGCCGCCCTCCCCTTTTCGGTCAGGCGAAGCACCGCAGCGGCTTTGCCTGAAGCATTGCGGCGACGCGCGCCAGTGGGTTCGACAAAGCCCATCGCGCGAAGCTCGCTAAACCGGGGTTGGAGGCTTTCACGGGCAACTTTGGCTAAGGCAACTGCCTCAAGCACTGTTGCCTCGCCCAGCGTATCTAGCGCGCGCATGGCAACACGACGAAGGTAGGAAACACAGGGCCCGATGGCCTGCGCGGCTTCTTGGCTGGTGCCGTCCGGGCCTTTCGCGCCGGGAATGTCGGGATAGCGATCAGCCATGACCGTGCCCTCCGAATGCGAGCGCGGCGACCGTCGCGGCCAGTTCGGGCCGGACGTGGTGTGCTGCGATCAAGAATTGCGCCTGAATGGGGAGCGGGGTAGAGAGGGGCAGCGACAGGCCTGCAAAGCTATCGCGCGAAGCCCCGGTGCCAGCCGGGGTTTTGCTTTTCTGAGGCATGGCTCAGGCCTCCCCTGCGATCAGGGCGTGCAGCGCCTCTGCCGGAATGATCGTCCTGCCCCCGACGCGAACAGCGCGAAGGCGACCAGCCGAAATGTGATTGTAGAGAGTAGTCCGGCCAAGGCTGGATGCATGGCAGGCTTCCCGAATGCTGTAGCCGATCTTCGGGGGATCGTGTTTGACGGACTGCATTGAAGCACCTCGTTCGTTGTTGAACGAAGGCGAAAAGGCCAGATCGAAACTACGCGGCCCAGCCAGACTATCGCGTGACGCCGCGTGAAATTTCGCGTGCGGAAGAACGGTGGATTACCGTGTTTTTGCTTCCCGCCACGCTGGACGAAATACGTCATCACGCGAAAGCCCATGGTGTTCAGGCGTAGCTTGGAAGTCTTGCCATGCTTTATCCATGCCATTCCCGTTGCCGGATTCGATCCAGTGCTTGCACCAGTTTACGACGTAGCCATGTGACAGACGGGTCTTCTCAGGCGCTTTGATCGGGGAAATGGCCGCGCGCCATGCATCGAACGATTGACGGGACAACAGCACAGGGCATCCCGCGCCATGATAGTCAGGCGTCACACCGGGATAGGCATAGCGTAGGCTTTCCGGATTTACGCCGTTCCAATAGAGGCGAGGCACCTGCAGCGGGGTGCCACTTGCAGGCGCAACATAACTCAGCAAGCTGCCGTCCCTTAGCGCGCTATGAAGCGTGCGGCTGGCTTGGCGATATGTCTCTATGATCGGAGGGTGCGAGCCATCCACGTGCGGCTTGATAACCGCGCCACTCGGATCGCGAAAAATCCAACCACCAGCGGCATTCTGCCAAATTTCAATGTCGTGTGACGGTTTGCCATGCGCCAGCCACGACAATGCTTCGTGCAGCGGCATCACTGTGCCAATCTCTGGCAACGATGCTGGGATTGGGGTGGAGAATACTCGCGCCTCCTGATCTTGTGCCGGAAATGCTTTGATTAAATCCGCCCGACTTACCTCTACATCGCGCCAGCCATCGCGTCTGGAATCTATCGGATCGCCGAGCCTCACCCAGCCTGTCCCAAATAGGAGGCCCCCATGGGTCAGATCGTAGCGGGCAAAATCTCGAAGCTGATTGTCGGTTAGATCGCTGGTGCCTGCCGCCTCAGATTGGCGATCGTAGAAGGCTGGGGCGTTGCGTCCCCGAACACGGATCAGGCCCCCGCCAGCCTTTGCAGCGAAGTCCCTAACGGCGAGGTCCAGTTTGGCGGAATAGTCGTCTGCCTCGAAGGGACCGAACCGATAATGCTCGCCGAGCATGAAAACGTCGCGCGACATGGCTACTCTAAACGCGGTCCATGTGATCGCCTCCGTCAGATCAACAAATGGCTTCTGGGGCGGTTCGCTATAAGTGATCGGCTCCGGTTTGCTCGCAGCGTCATATGCCATAGGCAAGTTTGGCAGGTCATCCGCCGATGTGACATCACTCCTTTGGAGCCATGCTTCTAACTCGGTTCTGCGAATGTAGACACGCAGATCATGGGGGCTGAAACCGGACAGGAACGGGTCAGACGGCAGCGAGATTGCATGCATTGCTTCGCCTGCAGCGTGCTCGTTGGCCCAAGCCCAGCCCGGCACAAGTTGTTCGCCATCATCTTCGAGATAGTAGGCCTTCAGATTGCCCGTCAGCAGCGCGCGCCGAAATGTCAGCCCCGTGCGGGCGTTCCACTTCAAAGTTTCCAGGTTGTCCGGCCACTCGGCCATTTCGATCCACGGAGCCGGGTCACTGTCCCCAACGTCATCCTTCAATCGCTGGTGCAGGCGACGCACCGCTTGGAAGCAGAGGCACCATTCTCCCAATCCATCTAGGTTGCTTTGATTAGCTAAATCAAAGCAGGTTGCACCAGCAAACTGTTTCGCATTCCCATTGGTCGAACGAGAGGGCAACGGAGGATTAGTCCGTTGCTCGAAGAAATAACGACGCGATTCAGGTGAAGTAAGCTTCGGAAGGAGAGTTTCCCAATCCGAAGTCGCAAAATAGAGCTTATCCGCCCGCTGGCAATCCTGCCCGTCGAAGGCAGCACGCGCCCAAGTCGGAGCCGCGACACCCATCCCCCCCTCATCTGTTTCGCGCCAAACGGATATTTTGGCTCCCCCGATCAGGCCGGATAACGTTTCGTGGGCGCGCTCGCGGCAAGCGGACATTTGCTCACGGCACTGAGCACGGGTTTCGTTATCCACCTGCTTCGGATCGCTTCCGAGCGGCCGGAAGTCCATGTTGTCCAAGCCGGCGTCGATGGCGAAATGCTGCCTCAGATATTCGCGGGCGTGGTTGAGCCGAATATGCTGGCCCTGAGCGTCAAGCATTGCCCGCCTCCCTAGCGGTTCCCAGAAAACTAGCGGGGAAGCACGTGGGAAGCGCGCTTGTCGGATGGCCGTCCTATCCCCGCCTGAGACTAAGGGCATTATTCCTTGTTCTGCAAGGTTGCCAAATAGGCATCAATTTCTGCGCGCTTGCATGCGGGTGCAGCATCATACAGGGCTTTGAAGCGCTCGTATTCGGCCATTTGTTCGAATGCATCCCGCTGCCATTGCGCAATAACCAGAGCATCGGAGCGGCTGGCGCACCAGTGGCGGCGCTCCTCGTGCCCTATGCGCCGCGCAACGGCATACCAGCGGGTGCGATGGCGCACCTTCACGAAATGACGCTCGCTTTCGACAGTGACAATCCAGCGGTCTTTGAGCGCGAAGGGCAGGACTGCTTCGCTTTCGTCACTCATGCCACTGCCCTCCGGATTGGCGAAACCTTGGCACCAGCCGCGCCGTCGCTGGCGCAATAGGTGGCCCAATCGGCCATAAGCCGCCGCCGCTTGGCGAACAGATCACCACGCCGATAGGCGCGCTCAACGGCGCTTTCAATTGTGTGTGCTAGGGCCATTTCGGCGACCTCATGGGCGTATCCGGTGCGCTCGGCTGCCCAATCGCGGAAAGTTGACCGGAAGCCGTGCACTGTAGCAGCAACGTCCATGCGGCGAAGCAGCATCGACATGGCCATTGTGGACAGCTTGCCGCTCTTGTTGGCTGGAAACAGGCTTGCCTTGCCCAGCGGCTTCACGGCCTCTAGAATCTCGACAGCGCGCGGTGACAGTGGAATGCGATGTTCCTTGCCCGCTTTCATACGGGATGCTGGCACAGTCCAGAGAGCATTATCCAGATCGACTTCGGCCCAAGTCGCCCCTAGCACTTCGCTGGTGCGCGAGGCGGTCAGGATAACAAACTCCAGAGCTAGCGCCGCCATTGCCTCCCGCTCGCGCAATTTCGCCACGAATGCCGGAATTGCCTCATACGGCATCGCCTTATGGTGTCCGCGCGTAAGCCGGGAACGGCGCGGTAGGATTTGCGCGATATGGCCGCGCCAGCGGGCAGGGTTTTCCCCTTCCCGGTATCCGCGTGCCTTGGCGGCATCGAGCACGGTTTCAATCCTGCCCCGGATGCGGCTAGCGGTTTCAGGCTTGTCCTGCCAGATCGGCTCAAGGATTTTCAGCACATGTGCCGTGGCAATTTCGGCAACCGGCAATTCGCCTATGACCGGATAGACGTAGCTGGCAAGCGTGTTGCGCCATTGCTGCCGATGCTTGTCATTGCGCCAGCTTGCCTCATTCGCGCTGATATAGGTTTCCGCCACGCCCTTGAACGTCATCCCGGCGACTTGTGCCACCTGAGCGGCAGCAAGGGCCTCAGCGGCCTTCCGCTGGCGTTCGTCTAGGGGATCAATTCCCGCCTTCACCTTGAGGCGCAGCGCGTCACGGGCGTCTCGGGCTTGCGACAGGGAAATGCCGTCTGGTCCAGCCGCGCCAAGGCCAACGTCGCGCGACTTGCCATTGAGCATGAAGCGATAGACCCATGATCGCGCGCCGCTTTCCTTCACCAGCAAATGCAGTCCACCACCATCAGCATGACGACCGGCCTTTGCATTCTTCACCGCCAAGGGCGTGAGCACGTTGCTGAGCTTCTTTGGCATTATGGCTCCCTGTCAGAGGACCGAACCTGCACCAAGATCGCCCCAATGGCGTCGCGGGCATCGCGTTCCCAAAACTGCTCCCCGATAATAGCGCGGTTTTATGGGAACGCAACGGGACGCATTTGGACAATTTGAGAGAGAGAATGCCGCAAGTTCCCTCTGGATCGAGATATTTTGGCCATAGTGGGACGAGGCGGGACAGGGGTTTGGATGACACCCCTTCCGCCAAAATGGTGCGTGTACCAAGGCATTTCGGATATTTCATATTAGGGCGTATATCCGTTTTTAACCGTATCTGGTGCATGCACCGGTCATGGCTACACAACTGCTCCAACCTGTTCGGTTCTCCGCCGTTCGGGTTCCTTTGTCAGGAATCAGCATTCCGCCGCTCTGGCTCGCGCTTGGGTTGCTGGGAATGATGGAAATTGGATGGCTGTTGATGTCTCCCCTTCGACTGTCGGCAGACAGTTGGAAAGTGCTGAACGTCATGCTGCCCTTTGTCGTCATAGGCAGTTGGGGCGCTTTCCGCCTAGCTGATCGACCGCGGTTACATATGCTTTGCCGGGGCGGTGCATTCATGTTGATCGCATGGCCTGTACTTCGTTTGTACAATCATTTGACCATGTCGATCGCCTACCCATTCGCCGATAACTGGCTCGCGGCGGCGGATTCCTTCTTGCGTTTCGATTGGTTGCAGTATGCCTTGATGCTCGACAGGCACCCCACGCTGATTCAGTTGATGGACTATAGCTATACAGGCTTAAGCACGTATTCGATTGGCCTTTTCGTCATTCTTCTGCTTGGCCGTGATCCGACCCGACGATGCCAGGAATTGATGGTGCTGTTTTTTACTAGCGCCTTGATATGTTCATCGGTGGGAATGCTCTTTCCCGCTACAGCAGCCGCATTCCATTACCGACCTCAGAGCGCGCTGTTCCACAATGTGGATCCGTGGGTTGGAATCTATCATATGCGCCATTTGCTGGCGTTACGAACAGACCCGCAGCATGTGCTGGATCTGAACAACTTGCCTGGATTAGTCACATTCCCGTCATTTCATACAGCCATGGGAATTATCGCGATCTATTGTTCTCGCGGGACGCCTTGGTTGTTTTGGCCATCATTGATCATCAACATTTTGATGATCAGTTCTACGCCGCTGTTCGGCTCTCACTATTTGATCGATGTTATTGCTGGAGCGGTTGTTGCTCTTGGAACGATTTTGTTTATTCGTCGGCCTCGCGATGTTCAGGCGTAGGTTCCGGGCGCAATCCGTTTCAGGCTGATTTCGCGTTGCGGGGTTGGGGCCACGGTGCTGACAGATGGCTCGGCGATCACCGCCAATGGGTCTATCTCTCGGCTCAGCAACAGGCCGCAACGCTCCACGCCGCACCAGATAACCGTACCGCATACTTCCAGATAGTCGGCGATCACCGTAACGCGCGCGCCGATCGGCGGTAGATACAGGCCGGTGACGAGCGCGCCGTAGGAGGAGATATTCAGGATGGTGACGGGTTCGGTAACACCGTCCCATAAAAGCGTCGCGCGGGCATTGGCTATGAAGCGGCTTTCGCGGCGACGTTGGACCTGCGGCCTGTAGTGGATGCTGTTCATCACTGTTTCCCGGTTTCCCCCCAGGATCAGATGTGAATCTGTCGCAGCAATCTTGCAGAAGCGATAAGCGGGCTGGTTAACCGGGGGGCAGGTATGAACGGGCCTCTGCCCCCCGATTGGAAATCAGGCCAGCGCGCCGTGGCAATGCTTGTATTTCTGGCCCGAACCACAGGGGCACGGCGCATTGCGGCTGATGTCCAGATTGGCGAATTCTCCAGCCGGGACCGCAGGCGCGCGCGGGATCGTCGTCGTGATCCCGCCAAATGTCCCCGCATCGAAATCGGCGCTGTTATCTTCGCCGGAGAAAGGATCGATATGGGTCGTGATAAAATCGGGTAGCACGGGCAGGTCGAATTCGGGCAGCGGCGCGTCCATGCGGAACTGCACCCGGGCAATCGATCCCGTTACATCCTCCCGGATATTTTCCAGCATCCGCTCGAACAGGGCAAAGGCTTCCTGCTTATATTCGTTGATCGGCGTCTTTTGCGCATAGGCGCGCAGATGCACGACCTGCCGCAGCGCATCAAGCGTCGAGAGATGCTCTTTCCAGTGATGATCCAGGCTCTGGAGCAGGATCGACTTTTCGATCATGTGCCAGTCCGCCGGATCGACCTCCCGCACCTTGTCCGCGACGGTTTCGTCCGCCAGGGCGGAGAGCCGCTCCTCGATCATTTCAGGGTCGACCGCATCTTCGGCCAGCCAGGCGTCGAAATCCGGCTCAAGGCCCAGAATTTCCAGCGTGCGCGCCTTCAGCTTGGCGATGTCCCATTGTTCGGGATAGGTGCCGGGCGGGCAGCTGCTCCCGACAATGTCGTTGACCGTTTCATGGCGCATGTCGGTGACGACATCGTCGACCGTCTCTGCATCCATGATGTCGGACCGCTGCTCGTAAATCACCTTGCGCTGGTCGTTCATGACGTCGTCATATTCGACGACCTGCTTGCGAATGTCGTAGTTGCGCGCCTCGACCTTCTTCTGCGCGGTCTCGATCGCCTTGCTCAGCCATTTGGACGGGGGCAGCGCTTCGCCATCTTCCAGGTTGGACCGGATCATCTTGGCGAACATTGTGTCCGGGCCAAAGATGCGCATCAGGTCGTCGTCCAGGCTGAGGTAGAAGCGCGACAGGCCAGGATCGCCCTGACGCCCCGAACGGCCGCGCAGCTGGTTGTCGATACGGCGGCTTTCATGCCGCTCGGTCGCCAGCACGAACAGACCGCCGGCCGCCAGCACTTCGGCTTTCTCCGCCGCAATTTCCGCCCTGATCGCTTCGATCGCGGCGTCGCGCTCCGGCCCTTCGGGCATGTCGCGCAATTCATCCTCGACCCGCAGTTCCAGATTGCCGCCCAGCTGGATGTCGGTCCCGCGCCCGGCCATGTTGGTGGCGATCGTCACCACGCCCTTGCGCCCGGCTTGCGCCACGATGTGCGCCTCACTCTCATGGAAGCGCGCGTTCAGCACTGCGTGCGGCACGCCTTCCTGGTTGAGGAATTCGGACAGCATTTCGGACTTTTCGATCGACACGGTGCCGACCAGCACTGGCTGGCCCTTTTCCGAATGTTCCTTGATCGTGCGGGCAATCCCGCGGAACTTGTCCTCGATATTCTTGTAGAAACTGTCCTGCTCGTCGATCCGCTGCACCGGCTTGTTGGTGGGGATGGTGACGACGTTCATCTTGTAGATTTCGTAGAATTCGGTCGCTTCGGTGGAAGCGGTGCCGGTCATGCCCGAAATTTTGGGATACATGCGGAAATAATTCTGGAAGGTGACCGACGCCAGCGTCTGGTTCTCCGGCTCGATCTGGACGCCTTCCTTGGCTTCCACAGCCTGATGCAGCCCATCGGACCAGCGGCGCCCGTCCATCATGCGGCCGGTAAATTCGTCGATGATGACGACCTTGCCGTCCTTGACGATATAATCGATGTCGCGGCGGAACATCACGACCGCGCGCAGCGCCTGGTTCACATGATGGACGACCTGCGTATTTTCAAAATCATAGAGGTTGCTACCCTGCAGCAGCCCCGCCGCCTCCAGCAGCCGCTCGATCTTTTCCGTCCCCTCTTCGGTCAGAGTCACGGAACGCTGCTTCTCGTCCTTTTCATAATCGGATTCGTCGATCTGCTTCACGATCGCATCGACCGCGACATAGAGTTCCGACTTGTCGTCGGTCGGCCCGGAAATGATCAGCGGCGTGCGCGCCTCGTCGATCAGGATCGAGTCCACTTCGTCGACGATGGCAAAATTGAAGGGGCGCTGGACCATCGACGCGCGGTCATATTTCATATTGTCGCGCAGATAGTCGAAGCCCAGCTCGTTATTCGTCGCATAGGTGATGTCGGCGGCATAGGCGGCGCGGCGCTGATCCTCGCTGATGTTCGGCACGATCACGCCGGTCGTCAGTCCCAGGAAGCGATAGACCTGCCCCATCCATTCGCAGTCGCGGCTGGCCAGATAGTCGTTGACGGTAACGACATGGACGCCCTTGCCCTCCAGCGCGTTGAGATAGGTGGCCAGCGTCGCCACCAGCGTCTTGCCCTCACCCGTCCGCATTTCGGCGATTTCGCCGCGATGCAGGACGATACCGCCCACCATCTGCACATCGAAATGCCGCATGCCCAGCACCCGGACGGCGGCTTCGCGCACCGTGGCGAAGGCTTCGGGCAGCAGGTCGTCCAGCGTCTCGCCAGCGGCCAGCCGTTCACGAAAACGCACCGTCTGCGCTGCCAGATCTGCGTCGTTCAGCGCCTGAACCGATGGCTCGAACGAGGCGATCTTGTCGACGATCTTGCCCAGCGACTTCACATAGCGTTCGTTGGACGATCCGAAGATGGACTTGGCGAGGGCGCCGAACATGCAAATTCCTGACACAATAGGGAAGCGTGCCCCGAACAGAGACCACGCGCAGACATGCGCGGCGATTTAGGGAGCGCTCAACCGATAGTCAATCAAGGCGGATACGATCAGCAGCTGTTATCGCGGCGTGATTTTCGTCTCGGTAGTCGTTTCGACATGAACCTTGATCGCGTTGCCCTCGGCATCCAGCACCGGGGTGGGACGATTCCGCGTCGTCATAACTTCGCACGGGTCAACCACACGGGACAATGATGCTACATAGGTCGCATTCCCAAGATTTTCCACGATTTTGCAGTTTTCAACGACGCCTTCCTCGTCCACGTCAAATGCCAAGCTCAGACGCTTGTGTTGATCAGTCAGTCGCACAGCGTGGTTTTGCGGGATGCGCCAAGTGATCATGCCGGAGTAAACGCCCGGAACAATCACGCCTTTTGCATTTGTTGCAGGCTTGAATCGTGCTCGCTGCTTGAGGATCGTGCATGTCGTTTCGTCAAGAACTTCCGACCCGCTTCCAACTGTGATTGCGCAATCGGCAACCCGTCCGTCCAGTCCGATACCCAGTTTAAAGCCTGCCTTGCCTTCTGTGCCGTCCAGATTAGCGGCGACTGGATAATCTTCGTCGCTGAACCAACTGCCGGGGTTTGCCAATGGTTCTGCTTTTGCGACCTTTTCTTTGCTGTCTTTGGCTGACACGGCCATTGGCAGGGCAACGGCAATTAATCCGGCGCTCAGCGCGCACGAAAGCGTCCTCATCAAGATACTCCAAAACATGCTTGTCCAATCGCGCAGTCCGCTTAAAGACATGCCGACTTTCTACAAAGTGAGACAGAATGCAACGCTCCCCCCTCGCCCCCGCCGCCTTTCCGGCCCTGCCTCCGATCGCAGGTGTGACGCTGCGTCGCGCCCGTGCCGGATACAAGGCGTGGGAGCGGTGCGACCTCACCTATGTCGAACTCGACGCAGGCACGGCGGTCGCTGGCGTGACGACGCAGAGCAAATGCCCCTCCCCCGAAGTCGAATGGTGCCGGGATGCCATTCCGCTAGGGTCGGCGCGTGCGCTCGTCGTCAATGCGGGCAATGCCAATGCTTTCACTGGCCATCGCGGTCGCGCGGCGGTGGAGGCGATCGCGGCCAAGGTCGCCAATCACCTTTCCTGTCAGCCCTCGGACATATTCATCTCCTCGACCGGGGTGATCGGCGTGCCCTTGCCCATCGATAAGGCAGAGGCCGGTCTTGAAGCGGCCTTTGCCGCCGCCCCCTGCGGCTGGGAAGATGCCGCCAACAGCATCGGCACGACCGACACCTTCGCCAAGGGCGCCCATGTCTCCGCCATGATCGGGGAAACGCGGGTCGATCTGGTCGGCATCATCAAGGGGTCGGGCATGATCGCGCCGGATATGGCGACTATGCTCGGCTATATCTTCACCAATGCCGCGATCGACCCGGCGCTGCTGCAATCCATGCTCTCGGCCGCCAACACCCGCAGCTTTTCTTGCATCACGGTCGACAGCGATACGTCGACCAGCGATACCGTGCTGGCCTTCGCCACCAGCAAGGCAGGCAACGCGCCACTCACCAGCATGGATGATACAGGCGCCGACGCCTTCGCCGCCGCGCTGGCCGATCTGTGCCGCCAACTTGCCCATCTCGTCGTGCGCGATGGCGAAGGCGCGACCAAATTTGTCGAGATCAGTGTCGAAGGCGCAACCAGCGACGACAGCGCGCACAGGATCGCCCTGTCGATCGCCAACTCGCCGCTGGTCAAGACGGCGATTGCGGGTGAGGACGCCAATTGGGGCCGTGTGGTCATGGCGATCGGCAAGGCTGGCGAACCGGCTGATCGCGACCTGCTCTCCATCCGTTTCGGCGCGACTCAGGTGGCGACCGGGGGCCTGGCGGTAGAGGGCTATGACGAAGCGCCGGTTGCCGCGCATCTGAAGGGGCAGGACATCGTCATCGGCGTCGACCTGGGGCTGGGCGAAGGCCGCGCGACGGTGTGGACCTGTGACCTCACCCATGGCTATATTTCGATCAATGCGGACTATCGCAGCTGATGCTGGAGCTGCACGCCCCGGTCGTCGCGCTGATGCGCGATGTGGCCCGCAATGTCGTGATGCCCCGCTACCAAAATCTGGCGAGCAGCGAGATCAGTGAAAAGGCGGGTGCTGACGATCTGGTCACCATCGCGGACAAGGAAAGCGAAATCCGGCTGGCCGAGGGGCTGGCCGCGATCCTGCCCGAAGCGGGCATTATCGGGGAGGAAGCCTGCGCCGCCGATCCTTCGATCCTCGACCGGGCGGGCGATGGTCTCAACTGGATCATCGACCCGATCGACGGCACCGGCAATTTCGCTGCCGGCAAGCCGCCCTTCGGCATCATGATCGCGCTGGCGGATGCCGGGACGACGCTGGCCGGCTGGATTCTCGATCCGATCAGCGGACGGCTATGCCATGCGATGCTGGGCGGTGGCAGTCATATCGATGATGAACGGGTGCAGGCGCGCGAAAGTGGCGGTGCTTTGCCGATCTCAGCGCTGGCGGTCTATTTCATGACGCCGGACGAGCGCGCCGACATTGCCCTAAGGGCGCAGGACAGGTTCGCGCTGGTCGATATTCCCCGCTGTGCCGCCGAACAATATCCCCGGCTGGTGCTGGGGCAGAATGATGTGTCGGTGTTCGCCCGCACCCTGCCATGGGACCATGCGGCGGGCACATTGTTCCTGAACGAAGCGGGCGGCTGCTGCCAGCGGCTCGATGGGACCGCCTATGTCGTGGGCGACATGCGCCGGGGTCTGCTCGGCGCATCCTCGCCAAGGCTGTGGGATATGGCGGCGGAACTGCTGTTTCGCTGATCGTCCGGGCGTCGCATCCGTTACGACGCCCGGACCACCTGATCAGAGGGCGCCTTCGATCCAGCTCTTGAGCGCGCTCTTGGGCGCTGCGCCTACCTTGGTCGCCGCCGGTTCGCCATTTTTGAACAGGATCATCGTCGGGATGCCGCGCACGCCATATTGACCCGGCGCATCGGGATTTTCGTCGATATTGACCTTGGCGATCGTCAGCTTATCACCCAGCTCGTCGGAGATTTCCTCCAGCGCCGGGCCGATCATCTTGCACGGGCCGCACCATTCGGCCCAGAAATCGACAAGTACGGGCTTGTCGGAATCGATCACGTCAGCCTTGAAGCTGCTGTCGGTAACTGCCTTGGTGGCCATGACTATAATCTCCTTGTCTTGAAGCGGTATCTAGGGCGTGCACGCATCCGGCTCAACGGGTCAGAGCGGCAAATTCTCCTGCGCGGCAACAAAGCCCGGCTTGTGCGCTGCCAGCAGGGCGGGCGGCAGGGTGATGAGCCGCGCGGCGCTGGTGTAAAGCAGTCCCGCTTCGATCGTCCGGTCGGGGAAGATGACCGCCAGCGCGGCGGCATAGGCGGCCATCTGACGGACATGCGCCGTGGGCACCTCGTCCACCCCGATCGGCGCGATCCGTCCGGTCTTTAAGTCCACCAACTGGATGCGATCCGGGCCGACACACAGCCGGTCCACGGTTCCGGCGATCACCGCTTCGCCAACCACCGCCGCAATAGGCGCCTCGGCGAGCGCATCGGGGCTGAACAGGTCGGCAAACTCGGGTGCTTCGATCACCTGTAGCGCCTGCGCGACAATATCCTGCCGAACCGCTGCATCGTCCGCCCCCTGCTGGAGCAGCCAGCGGTCGGCGGCGTCCCGGCGACGTTCAGGCTCGACACCTGGCAACCGTTCGAACAGGGCATGGAGCCATCGCCCTCGCTCCGCAGCCGCGCGCATCGCGGGCGGCGGATAAGGCACGTCGTCCTCGACCGGCGCGGACGGGGCGAGCGGACGCGGCGGGCGCGCTTCCACCGGCGCGGGCCGACGCAGCCAGTCGGGTATGTCGGCGGCGACTTGTTCCTGCGGGGCTTCCGGCTCTGCCTTCCGCGATGGCAAATCCTGCGTCCCCAGCCAGCGCCGCCTTGCGCCCCATAGCGGGTCCGCCTCCCACTCCGCGCCCAGCGAAGCCATCGCGCCTTCCACCGCCGCGAACCAGCTTTCAGGCTTCACTTCGCCTTTGGCCCTTGGTCCCAGCGATCCGGCGACGATCAGTTTTTCCTCTGCGCGCGTCAGGGCGACATAGAGCAGCCGCCAATGCTCCTCCCGCTCGACGGCGGCGGCCTGCTCGGCCACCTCGCCGATCGGCCCCTGCCGCTCCGGTTTGCGCGGGGCAAGGATGGGCAGGCCATTCCACAGCAGCGCATCCGCGCGATTGCCCGCATCGGGATCAAGGCAGGCATCCGCCAATATGACGACGGGCGCCTGCAAACCCTTGGCCCCGTGCACCGTCAGCAGGCGCAGCATGTCGCCCTGCGCCGCCGCATCGCGCACGATGTCGACTTCGCCCCGGTCGAACCAGTCGATGAAGCGCTGGAGCGAGGGATGATCGTCACTCTCGAACGCCAGCGCCGCGTTGAGCAGTTCCTCGATCGGATCGACCGCTTCCGCGCCCAGCCGTTCGATCAGGCGGCGGCGGCCATCCATCGGCCCCGACAATATCCCCTCCAGATAGCGATAGGGCGTCGTCAGGTCCGCGACCGCCAGCAAATCGCGCAGGGGCTTGAGCGTTTCTTCGTCCTGCGTCTGGAGCAGGTGCCGCCACAGCCCGGTCTTGCGTCCGATCAGCCGGTGCATCAATTCGTCCTGGGTCCAGCCGATCAGCGGCGAAACCAATAGCGACGCCATGTTCAGCTCGTCGTCGGGTTGCACCGCAAAGCGCAGCGCCGCCAGCAGATCGCGCACCGCCAGCGGCGCATTGAGCCGTAGCCGGTCGATCCCGGCAACAGCCACCTTCTCCTCATAAAGCCGCGCCACGATCAGCCGCGCCAGTTCGCTGCGGCGACGGACCAGGATCATGATGTCCCCTGCCCGCACCGGACGCCCTCGGCTTTCGAGCATCACCCCGTCGTCGATCCACTGCCTGATCTGTTGCGCGATCTTCTGCGCCAGCACCCGCTCCTGATCGGCGGCCCAATCCTCCTCGCCCTCGGCCTCGCCGGACAGGTTGGCGACGACCGGCTTCCACAGCAGCACTTCGCCCGGATGCCGGTTGGCGCTGATATGATGGACGTCGCCAGCCTCCAGTCCCAGCCGATCGGCGCGCAGGGTCGAAATGGTGCGGTCCACCACCTCCAGCACCGCCGGGGTCGAACGGAAACTCTGGTCGAGGGACAGGTTGTGGAAATCGTGACCGCTATTGTCGGCATCCCGCTGGAACAGGATTTGCGCCGCAGCGAAATTGGCTGGGCTGGTCCCCTGAAAGCCGAAGATGGCCTGCTTGAAATCGCCGACGGTGAAGATTGTCCGCACCTTGTCGCCCGGCTGCCACTCGCTTGCGAAAAATTCCTCCGCCAGCGTCCTTACGATGCGCCATTGGGCGGCGTTGGTATCCTGCGCCTCGTCCACCAGTATATGGTCGAACCGCTGGTCCAGCTTGTAACGGATCCATTCCGCAATCCCGTCCTGCTCCAGCAGCGCGGCGGCGCGGGCGATCAGGTCGTCGAAATCCACAGCACCGGCCAGTTGCTTGGCCTGCGCATAGGCCCGCGCATAGGCCCGCCCGGCATGGAGCGCCTGCCCCAGCAGCGCCGCATAATCGGCGCGCAGCTTCATCGCGATCAGCTCGGCGCAGCGGTCGTAGAGCCGGGTCGCCATTTCGGCATAGCCATCGACCGGCGGCACCCACCCCTTCGTCAGCATGATCTCCCCATCCGCCTTGGCCCAGGCGCGATGCAGGTCGGACAGGGTGGCGGCCCGACCCGCCGGATCAAGCGCGCGCCAGGCGGCAATCCGGTCGCACCGTTCCAGCCCGCGGCTCTTGCCCCATTGCACATTCACCTGCACGATCTGGTCGAGCGTACGCATATCGAAGCTTGCGTCCGCGCATTGGTCGGCCAGCCATTGGTCGATGTCGCCCTCCGGCAGGCCAAGTTCGGCCATGACCCAGGGGGTGATCGCATCGGGCAGATATTCCAGTGCGTCGCCCTTCGCCGCGCACCGCAGAAGATAGTTTTCCGCCCCACCCTCGCCCAGCCGCAGGCTGATCGCCTGCAACGCCGCGAACAGCGCATCGTCGCCCGTCTCATGCGCGCGCACCACCATGTCGGCCAGCGTCTGCCGGGCGAGATTGGTCTGTTCGCGCTGGTCGAGCGGCCTGAAGCCGGGCGTCAGGTCCGCCTCCAGCGGAAAGGCGGTCAGCAATTGCTGGCAAAAGCCATGGATCGTCTGGATACGCAGCCCGCCGCCGGTCGACTCCAGCACTTCGGCGAACAACCGCCGCGCGAAATCGCGGGCGTCCGGCCCGGACTCCTCGCCCAGCGCCTCCAGATCGGCAAACAGCCTCTTGTCGTCCATCTGCACCCAGGCGGCGAGCCGGTCATGGATGCGATCGGCCATTTCCGCCGCGCCGGCCTTGGTAAAGGTCAGGCATAATATATTTTCCGGCCGCACCCCTTGCAGCAGCAGGCGGAACACGCGTGCGGTCAGCACATGGGTCTTGCCGGTCCCTGCCGACGCCGACAGCCAGACATGCGCGTCCGGTGCGGCGGCGCGGGCCTGGTTACCCTGCAAGGGTTGCAGCGCCTTAGCCATCGTCGCGGCCATACCATTCCTCCAGCCGCATCAGCTGGTCATAGTCGCCATAATTGACGACTTCGGGGTTGATTTCCGCACGGAAGGGCGCCGTTCCCAGCAGGAAGGCCTGCGCCAGTTCTTCAAACTGTTGATGGACGGTGGCGGTGAACTGGTCCGTGACGATCTTGTTGCGCGCGCCCATCGGATCGACCGGGCTTTCGCGATAGCCGAACTGATCGCCCTTCTTGGCAAGCGACCAATATTCAAAGCCCCCGGCGGTCCTGTTCCCGGTAATGCCGTCAAACCCGCCATTTTCCGCGATTACGCCCAGCAGCCCCAATTGCAGCGCAAAGCCCGCCTTTACCTGCGCCGCGCTGGGCGGCTTGCCGGTCTTGTAATCGATAATGCCCAGCGTGCCGTCGGGCAGGCGGTCGATCCTGTCCGCCTTGCCCATCAGCGTCACCTCGGCAATGTCTGCGCGCCCTTCCTTTTCGACGGCAAGGAGGGTGCGCCCTTCCGCCTTGTCGCGCACCACTTCCGCCGCGATCCAGCGGATCGCTTCGATCAGGCGCGGCTGCCACAGCGCGCGCAGCAGCGGATGAACCTCTGGCCGGTCGAACATGGCGCGGGCGCGCGCTTCCAGATCGGCGGGGTCCAGTATCCCTGCCTCCGCCCACTGCTGCAGGATGTCATGCACCGCCGTTCCGCGCCAGGCCGGTCCGGCATCGGCATCGACCGGATCGAGGCGTACCAGCCGCAGTATGCGCCGGGCGTAGAATGCGAAAGGATCGGCCTTCAGCCGGTCCACATCGGTGACGGGAATGACGGTTGGGCGAACCGATGCGGGCGGCGCGGGAGCGGGGCGGCCAACAGGGTTATGGATAGCGGGCGTATCGAGGGCGCGCGCCAGCACGGCATAGCTATCCGCCACTTTCCATTGCGGCCCCGCCATAGCCTTCAGTCGCAACCAGAGCCGCGACGCCACCGCCGGGCCACCACTCCCGCGTTTCGCGCGCGTGATCAGAACATGGGGGGCGCCCAGCGCGCTGGCGAAATCATGGGCCGCCAGGCCAATACGCGTCTCCACCCCCGGCAAGCCCAGTTCCCGCCGGATACGCGGCGCCAGCCACGGATCGGGCGCAGGCAGGCCGGGCCATGTGCCTTCGTTCAGGCCGCCCAATATCATCAGGTCCGCCTGTACCAGTTGCGCCTCGATCAACCCCAATATCGCAATGCGCGGGTGGCCACCCTGCGGCGGACGCACCGAAACGCCGCCCAGCACATGATCGAGCAGCATCGGCAGTGCGCGCATGTCCGCCTGGCGCGGACCTTCATCGGCCGCGGCCTCCATCTCGGTGAACAGATCGGCGGCGGCGTGCCCCTGATGCCCCGCCCAGACGGCGTCCCCCGTCAGCGCGCCCGCCTGCTCGCGGATCGCGGCCAATTGCGTGGCAAGATCGGTTGCGACGGCAAAGGCCCGTTCCAACGGCTCCAGCAAGGCGCGCGCGGCGGGCCACCAGTCGCGCACCTGTCCGCGTATGGTCCGCTGGCGATCATCATCGCGCGGCATCAGCAGCAGGTCGATCCCCGCCAGTCCCGCCTGCGGCCTTGGCCCGCGCAACAGCAGGTCGAGCGCGCGCACACCCTCCAGCCATGCCAGCCGCCCTTCGCCCCGCATGACCAGCGGATGTTTGAGCAATGTCAGCAGCGGGACCGGCGCGAACCGCTCCGCCACCGCCTGCGCTATCGCGATCAGCAAAGTGCCGGGCGGCAGGCGCGAAAGTGGCAAGCCCGCCGAATCGTCCGCCTCTATGCCCCAGCGCTTGAGATGCGCAGATACCCGCGTCGCCAGTTGCCGGTCGGGTGTCACCAGCGCGGCGGTGCGCTTCTCCGTCTCCAGCGCCTCGCGCAGCGCGATGGCGATGGCCTGCGCTTCCTCACCCGGCGTCGCCACTTCGAGCGCAGCGACCCCCGCCAGCGAACGGTCTGCGGTCTTCAGGTCGCGCCAGCGACTGGTGAGCCGGGGCGGCAGCATCGCGTTGGAGATATTGCGCCCGCGCACTGCCCGCGCATCATGCTCGCTGCCCCAGCGCCATTGCGCCACATCGTCACGGGTCGCGCTCATGGCGTGGAGCAGCCGTTTCAGCGCATATTGCGGATGGCTTTCATGCCCAGCAGGGGCCAGGCCGGTGACGGGATCGGGATCGAAGGGGCCGATCGCCTGCCACGCTTCGTCGTCCATATGCTGGTCAAGCCCGGCGAACACGACCATGCCACCCGGCATTTCGCCTATCCGGCGCAACAGCCCTGCGACCGCCGGAGCCGTCGACGCAATGCCCGCCGCCACGACAAAGCCCGACGGCGGATGATCCCGCCAGCGCGCCGCCAGCCCGTCGAACAGCTGGTTGCGCCGCTCGGTCAGGTCCATGCAGCCCAGCCGCGTGAGTTCATCGGGCCAGCGGGCGATCACGATCTCGAACAGATGGAGCGACGTTTGCCAGTGTCGCGACAATTCGTCGGACAGGCTGAGGTCGCGCAGCGCCGTGACCGGCACCCGCTCCACCTGGATCTGATCCAGCACCGCGCCCAGCGCCTGCCCCAGTTGCAGCGCTTGCCCGGCGTCAATATCGCCCTTTACCTGCTGCACCATCCGCGCCAGGATCATCTGGCGGCGCATCGGGGCAATCGCCGGGGGCAGCGCCTCCCCCTCCCCCAACGGATCGAGCGCGCTACCGACCTGTTCGCCAATATCCGGGTCGCCGATGGCCACCAGACGCGGCAGCAACAGCCCCCCGCCCGACGCGCGCACGAACGCATCGCTGACCGCGCGGACCGCGCGATTGCTGGGCAGCAGGATCATGCCCTGCGCCAACGCCATCGGATCGCCGCCATGGCGCGCCAACAGGCCCGCAACCAGCGCATCGGAAAAGGCGCGGTGCGCCGGGATGGAAAATAGCGCGGGGCGCGTGCGATCACCCATGGGTGATCATGGATTCCACGACAGGAATAGCTTTGGGCGTACCGACATCGAACCAGAGGCCCTGATGCGAAACGCCATAGAGCCGTCCCGCCTCGATCGCCCGGTCCCAGAAAATATTGGTCGAAAATACGTCACCGGGCGGATCGCGCAGCAGCGCGGGCGTCATGATCTGTACGCCGGTAAAGACGAATGGCGCGACATGGGCCGTCTTGCGCCGCGTCAGCCGACCGCTGGCGTCCATATGAAAATCGCCCTGGCCAGTATGGCAGTGCGCGCGCGCGAGCGGCACCAGTAGCAGCAGCGCATCCATCCTGTCCGGGTTCCAGATGCGCTGCATCATTCCAAGGGTTTCCTGTGGCCCGTCGATCCACAGATTGTCGCTATTGGCGCAGAAAAAGGGTTTGTCGCCCAGCAGCGGCGCGGCATGGATCAGGCCGCCGCCGGTTTCCAGCAATTTGGCGCGCTCATTGGAGACGGCAAACGCCATGCCGCCCTTGCGCGTGCGCAAATGCGCCTCGACCGTGTCGGCGAGATAATGGACATTGACGATCACCTTGCGGATGCCGCCAGCCTCCAGCCGGTCGAGCGCATGGTCCATCAGCGGCTTGCCCGCCACCTTGACCAGCGGCTTTGGCCGGGTGGCGGTGAGCGGACGCATCCGCTTGCCAAGCCCCGCCGCCATCAACATCGCTGTGTCGATCATGCCGGGGCGAACTCCACCAGCGCCCTATGGCGTTGATCGGCCGGTATGTTGGCGGCGAACCATTGCGCCACCGGTTCCAGCGCCGGGTGCGCCAGATCGCGCTCCAGCAAATCCCACATGCGCGGCAGGAAGCTGAGGTAACGCGGCTTGCCGTCGCGCTGCCAAAGGCGGGTGAAGATGCCGATTATCTTGGCGTTCCGCTGCGCGCCCAGCACCGCATAGGCGGCGTGGAAATCGGGCGGCGGCGCGGCGATCGCCTTGTAGCGCGCCAGCATCGCTGCCTCGATCTGCGGCGGCACATCGCGACGCGCATCCTGCAACAGCGACACCAGATCATAGGCGGGATGCCCGGCAAGCGCGTCCTGAAAATCGAGCAGGCCCAGGCCGTGCGACGTCGCCCGGTCGATCAGCATGATATTTTCTGCATGATAATCGCGCAGCACCGTGACGGTCGGGCTGGCGGACTGTTCGACGATTGGCAGCACCGCATCCCATGCCGCGACATAGGCGTCCTGATCGACCGTCAGGCCGATCGCCGGGCAATACCATTGTGTCAGCAAATCGACTTCGCGCTGATAGACCGCGCGGTCATAGGGCGGCACGGGCGCTGCGGGCAAACGGTGGAGGTCCGCCAGCAAATCGATCGCGCGGCCATAGACCGCAAGCTCCGCGTCCGGCTGATCGTCCAGATGCTCCTTGACCCGCAGATCGCCGAAGTCCTCGATCAGAACCAGCCCCTCTTCCAGATCGCGGGCCAATATCCGTGGCGCGGCAAAGCCGTCCGCCAGCAGATGTTCAGCGATGGCGATGAACGGGCGCGGATCTTCATGCGGCGGTGGCGCATCCATCAGCACCGCGCGGCGTCCGCCGTCGACGACGCGGAAATAGCGACGGAAGGATGCATCGCCTGCCAGCGGTACGATGGCGGCGTCGCCCCATCCGGCTTGGCCAAGGAAAGCGGGTGCGGCGGCCGGGGGGATCATATCTGTGACCATCGCTCCGTCCAAGCGTCGGGCACGTCCGCTGTCAAGCGCCGAGCGCCATCCCCTTCGATCGCAATGCTCAAACGCAGCACATGCGGCCATAGCCGCGCACCCAGCCGGTCAGGCCATTCAACGATCAGCAGACTGTCCATCAGATAGTCGCCCAGCGCCAGTTCTTCCGTATCCTCCGGCGTGTCGAGCCGATAGAGATCGACATGGGCGACCGGCAATCGGACTTCCGGCACGTCATAGGGCTGCACGATCGCAAAGCTGGGACTGGGCGCTTCGCCCGCCAACCCCAACGCTTCCAATATACCGCGCGCCAGCGTCGTCTTGCCCGCCCCAAGCCCACCTTCGAGCGCAATGACATCGCCGATTCGCACATGGGTGGCGATGCGATGGCCAAGGTCCAGCATCGCAGCTTCATCGGCCAGATACAGCGCCACGTCAGCCACGGGGCAACTCGATCACCACCATCGTCCCCTGATCCGGCTGCGACACCAGTTCCAGCGTCCCGCCATGGGCCTGCGCCAACTGACGGGCGAGCGGCAAGCCGATCCCGGCCTTGCCCCCGCTACGTGCCTGTCGGGCGCGGGCTGCCGGATCGAACAGCAATTTCTGCTGCGCCGCCGGGATGCCGGGTCCATTGTCGGAAATGACGATCCGGGCACGATCAGCACCACCATCGCCATGCAGCAGCACGCGGGCGCTCCTGCCGCCATAACATATGGCATTTTCGAGCAGATGGTCGATCGCCTGCCCGATCCGGCGGGCGTCCCCCTCCACCTGGCCCAGGCTGGGGTCGATCGTGACGGCCAGGTCTATCCCCTTGGCGTTGGCGTCGGCGCGGACACGATCGGCGCTCGCACGGGCAACCGCCGCCAGATCGACGGGCGCACGATCGATCGGCAACGTCCCCGCCTCGCCCTGCGTCAGGTCCAGCACATTGTCGATCAGCATGGACAGGCGCCCTGTGCTTTGCAGTATGCCATCGACATAGTCCTTGGCCGATGCGCTGAGTTCCCCGGCGTAGCCCGCGCTCATCATCTCAGCGAAGCCGGCGATGGTGGTCAGCGGCGTGCGCAGTTCGTAGCTCATATTGGTGACGAAGGCGGTCTTGACTTCATCGGCTTGTTCCAGCGCCACATTGCGGTCGCGCAGCACCTGTTCGACGCGGCGGCTGTCGGTCACGTCCAGCATGGTGAAAAGCGCATTGCCGTCTGGCAACGGGATGGCGGCAAATTCGAAGGTCCGCCCGTCAGCAAAGCCGACATGGCCGATCCGCTGCTTGCGTTCGACCGTCGCCGCTCGGACAAGTTCGCGCACCAGATTGGACTGTTGCGGCTTGGCCAGCCGTTCCTGCACCGCGCGCATCAGGTCATCTATGCGCGGATGGGTCGCCAGCATTTCCTCATCCGCGCCCCACACCGTGCGGAACCGGCTGTTCCACATCTGAAGGCGACCGTCGGACGAAAAGACGCCGATCGATTCGAACAGATTATCGAACGTCGCCGTCCGTACCCGCAGCAGCGTATCGCGCGCGCTCGAAAGCTGCACTTGCTCGGTCCGGTCCTCGAAGATCAGCAGCAGGCCGCCATCGGGAAGAGGCTGGGCATAGACACGCAAATGGGTGCCATCCTGCAACAGCCAGTTTTCCTCAACCGGATCGGGGGACAGGAACCAGTCGCGCCGTTCGCCGCGCCATGCCGGAAAGTCGCGATGTTCCGGCAGGCGGCGAGCGTCGCGCATCTGGTCCAGCACCCGTTCGAACAGGGGTGCATCGGCCAGTTGATCCTGATGCAGGCCGAACAGGCTGATGAAGGGCTGGTTCCAGAAGCGTAGCGCCCGGTCCGGGCCAAATCTGGCAACGCCAGCGGACAGGCGATCGAGCAAGTCGCGCTGCGCCGCCTCCAGACGGCGATGTTCGACCCGTGCCTGTTCCAGTTGATGCTGGTCGACGGCATAGCCCGCGACGCCCGCCTCGCCTAGCGGCACGTCGACAACGCGCATGGTGCGCCGCTCGCCGTCGATCGTCGCGGGGACCATGCGTTCGATTGGCTCACCGCGCGCCAATGCGTCGGCGGCGGCCGCTTGTGGCGTCAGGCCGCCCACCGCCTCGACCAGTTCGACGCCACTGCCGATCACTTCGCGGGCGTCGGCACCATCGACCGCGCGGACATAGGCGCTGTTGACCAGGCTCAGGCGCAGGTCCGGGGTGCGGTGCCACATCGGGAAGGGCGCGGCCTCGACCAGTCCCGCCAGCGCTTCCAGCGCATCGCGCAACTGGTCGACCTGGCCTTTAAGCGCCTGGATTTCGGACTGGCTGTCGGTCGCGTCGAATATCCACAGCACGACGCCACCGTTGGACGCCAGGCCGGGCGATGCAGGCGCGCCGCGGACCAGCAGCAGGCGTGACGACCCGACACCGCGCACCGGCAGGGCAAAGCTCTTGCCCGCCTTTTGCGCAGACGCGATTTCGCGCGCCAGCGCTGCGGCATCGTCGGGTTCCAATCCCCCGTCGGCAGCGATTAGTTCGGATGCAAAGGTCGGGACACGGGGCTTGCCCAGCCATTTGGCGAGACGATCAGCCGCTTCCAGCTTGCCATCGGGATGAATGACCACCGGGGCGGCCGGTGCGGAAGCGAGCAGCATGGCAAGGCGATCGAGCTTACCCTGCGCCTGCATCCCCTCGCGGCGCATCCGCTGTCCGCTGGCCAGCGCCCACACCGCGGCGCCCAGCCACAGGGCCAGCACGATGCCCAATATGATGGCGGCCATGGGGGTCAGCGTCATTGCGCCCTCTGCTCCCATTTCCGCCGAAACTGCCTGTCGCTGTTCATAATCATGCCCGGACTAACGCAAGTCGGGCGCAGCGGGAAGAAGGCGATGCAAAGAATTGAGGCCAGCGCGTAAAAGCAGACCAAAACAAATCCTCCCCCTTGCAGGGGAGGTGGCAGCACGACGTGCTGATGGAGGGATGTCGCCCTATCTAAAGCAGGACACCCCTCCGTCTGGCCTGCGGCCCGACACCTCCCCTTAAAGGGGAGGATGGTCGCTGGTCAGTAGCGGTAATGGTCGGGCTTGAACGGCCCTTCGACCGGCACGCCGATATAATCGGCCTGACGCTGGCTCAGCTTGGTGAGCTTCACGCCCAGCTTTTCCAGATGCAGTTCTGCGACCTTTTCGTCCAGATGCTTGGGCAGGACATAGACTTCGTTGCGATACTGATCGCTCTTGGTCCACAGTTCGATCTGCGCCAGCGTCTGGTTGGTGAAGCTGGCCGACATCACGAAGCTGGGGTGGCCGGTCGCGTTGCCCAGATTGACCAGGCGCCCCTTCGACAGGACGATGATCTTCTTGCCGTCGGGGAATTCGACTTCGTCCACCTGCGGCTTGATCTCGGTCCATTTCATGTTGTTCAGGCCCGCAATCTCGATCTCGCTGTCGAAATGGCCGATGTTGGACACGATCGCCATATTCTTCATCGCGCGCATGTGATCGACGGTCAGCACGCCTTCATTGCCGGTCGCGGTGACGAAAATGTCGGCGCGCGGGGCGGCCTCTTCCATCGTCACGACTTCATAGCCTTCCATCGCCGCCTGCAGCGCGCAGATCGGATCGACTTCGGTCACGAGCACGCGCGCGCCACCATTGCGGAGCGAGGCAGCCGAACCCTTGCCGACATCGCCGAAGCCGGCGACGCAGGCGACTTTGCCGGCCAGCATGACGTCGGTGCCGCGACGGATCGCGTCGACCAGCGATTCCTTGCAGCCGTAAAGATTGTCGAACTTCGACTTGGTGACGCTGTCGTTCACGTTGATCGCGGGGAAAGGCAGCTTGCCCTTCTTGGCCAGTTCATAGAGGCGATGGACGCCGGTGGTGGTTTCTTCCGACACGCCCTTGATCGACTGAACGGTCTTGGTCAGGAAACCGGGGCGTTCCTTCAGCACGCGCTTCAGCACCGCGCAGAAGATTTCCTCTTCCTCGTTCGACGGGGTGAACAGTTCCTCGCCCGCCTCGACCCGTGCACCCCACAGCGCGAACATGGTGGCGTCGCCACCATCGTCCAGGATCATGTTGGCAACGCCCGAAGGATCGGTGTGCCAGTCGAAAATGCGTTCGACATAGTCCCAATATTCCTGCAGCGTTTCGCCCTTGATGGCGAATACCGGCACGCCCGACGCGGCGATCGCGGCGGCGGCATGGTCCTGCGTCGAATAGATGTTGCAGGTCGCCCAGCGAACCTGAGCGCCCAGCGCGGTCAGCGTTTCGATCAGCACGGCGGTCTGGATCGTCATGTGCAGCGATCCGGTGATGCGCGCGCCCTTCAACGGCTGCGACGGGCCGAATTCCGCGCGCAGGGCCATCAGGCCCGGCATTTCGGTTTCGGCGATATCCATTTCCTTGCGGCCAAAATCGGCCAGGGCGATATCGGCGATCACATAATCCTGCGCCTGGGTGGCGGAAGCGGTGGCCACGATCGTGTCTCCGTAAACTTGAAATGATGCCTGTACCGCTGGAAAAAGGTCCGGGCGGCGGCGATGGCAAGCGCTTTACCAACCGCCGCCGCCCGTGGCAACTCGATATAAAGATTTCTTTATGTGATCGCCCTGCCGGTCGACCGAAACCTGCGTCAGGCCGAACCGGCCCCGCGCACCAGATGCGACGAATCGACTCCGGCTGCCGCATAGGAAGCGGCCCATTTGCGATGGGTGGGCACGTCGAACAGCAAGTCGGCATTGCCCGGCGCCAGAAACCAGCTGTCGCTCGTCATCTCGCGTTCCAACTGCCCGGCGCCCCACCCGGCATGGCCAAGCGCGACGAGATAGCGGCTGGGTCCGCGTCCCTGCGCAATCGCCTTCAATATGTCGAGCGATCCGGACAAGCCCCATTGCGTGCCGACCTGCACCATGTCCTGCCCCGACCAGTCGAGCGAATGGAGGACAAAGCCGCGCCGCGGTTCGACCGGACCGCCGCGCAGGACGGGTCTGTCGGGGATCGCGCTACCGTCAATGTCGAAACTGTCGAGCAGGCCATGCAGGCTGACGCCTTCCATTTCCTCCCCTACCGCTATGCCCATTGCGCCTTCGGCGTCATGAACGCACAGCGCAACCACGCTATGATCGAACCGCGCATCAGCCATGCCGGGCAATGCGAGCAGGAAATGCCCGCCAAAGAAACTGGTCTGGTCCATCACCGGAATATAGACCAACATGGGATGATGCCAAGGATCTCGCGGCATATTCCGTCCCTGCCCTTGACAGTCCGCCCGGCAGCAACGACCTGCGCCCTCGTCAGTTTCAGGAGAATGACCATGACCATTGCCAAGGGCGACCGCCTTCCCAGCACGACATTCACGAAAATGACCGAGGATGGCCCGGAGCCCGTGACGTCGGACGAATATTTCGCGGGCCGCACGGTCGCGGTCTTTTCCGTTCCCGGCGCATTTACGCCTACCTGTTCTGCCAAGCATCTGCCCGGCTTCATCGACAAGGCCGGTGCGCTGAAGGAAAAGGGCGTCGATGAAATCGCCTGCACCGCCGTCAACGACGCTTTCGTGATGGGCGCTTGGGGCAAGTCTGCCGGTGCCGATGGCAAGGTGACGATGCTCGCCGATGGCAATGGCGATTTCGCCAAGGCCGTTGGCCTGACCATGGATGGCAGCAAATTCGGCCTTGGCCAGCGCGGCCAGCGCTTCTCCATGATCGTGAAGGACGGCGTCGTGGCCGAACTCAATGTCGAAGCCCCCGGCGATTTCAAACTGTCATCGGCCGACCATATGCTGGGCCAGCTTTAATTCCAGAAGTCGGCGTGCATTTTCGATCGCGCGCCGACTTCCTTCCGTCATGCAACTGCGTTAGCAAGGGGCGATGACACAAAGCATCGGCAGCGCAACGGTCGCGCAACTTGACCGCCTCTATCAGACATCCATCGAAACATTGCGCGACGCCATGCGCGCTTACGGTCGCGACGGCAGCGTCCCTCCGCCGCAAGCCCGGCACGACCAGCGTTTCTGCTATCCCGAATTGCGCATCACCTATCATGGTGACAGCGACGCACCGCCGCCTGGCCGGTCCTTCGCCCGCCTGTCCAAACCGGGCCGCTAGA
>Ga0209024_1000774_pt1 | contig 41164 bp, 43 predicted proteins | sample AutmiccommunBRH5_FD_187380 | JGI IMG/M metagenome (GOLD analysis project Ga0209024, IMG submission 187380) | Deep subsurface microbial communities from Mt. Terri, Switzerland - Autotrophic microbial communities BRH/5 (SPAdes) (version 2) | ecosystem: Environmental > Aquatic > Deep subsurface >... | reverse complement strand
AATGCCAACATCCCGCCCCTTCAGCCTCGGCCGGACCCGGTCGGCGGTTTTCGCCTGCGCGCCTACAATCTGGATCTGCCGGATGAGGAAGGGCGCTTTGTTCGGATCTTCCGCCGCTCGACGATGATGGTGAACATACGGCCGCGTTGCATCGCACCGCACGACGGCGCAAAGGTGTCGCCGCATTTTCACGCCACGTTCGAGCAGGTGAGCCTGACGCTGAAAGGCGAATTCGAACATTTCCTGCGCTGGCCCTAGACCACGGACAAAGCGAATTGGCGCGAAGACATGCGGATTCGCTGCGCCAGCCCCTCGGTCACGGTGCTGCCGCCCCCGGCAATCCACACGTCGCTTTGGCTGTCGGAGGTCTCGCAGATCGTCGATATCTTTGCGCCGCCCCGCATGGATTTTTCAAACCGAGCGGGCTGGATCCTGAACGCCGGCGATTATCCGGTCGCCCGGACCGAGATCGAATAGCGCGCCCCCGCGGCTCAGCCTGCGCCGGGCTCTTCGGCGTCGCCGATCTCGCCCAGAGCGGGCATGCTGGCGATGACGATGGTGTCATGCGCGATGGCCGGCAGTGCCGGCAGCGGGCGGTTCGACAGCTCGCGTGCCACCTCCGGGCGCATCCCGAAGGCCATGAGGATGTGCTCGGAAATCTCTTCGGGGTAGCGCGCGGGCGTGCCGCCCCGGGTGATCGACACCATGGCCGCCGCGACGGCCCCCATCAGGATGTCACGTCCGATCTCTGCCGTGCTGATGCGGAACAGTCTCTCGTCCAGCCCCCGGCGGATCGTCACCAGAGAGTTGTGCCAGACGGTTTCGCCGAAGGTGTGGCCCGGCGCGCTGGAATGGATCATGGCCCAGCCCCAGGCGGGGTTCTTTTCGGCGGCGTGAAGATAGTAGCGGATTGCCACCGCAGTCTGTTCTGCCGGCCCATCGAGCGCGCCGAACATGTGATGCACGGCGCGGTCGAACTCTCCCGTCATCTCTTCGAGGAGATGGTAGCGCAACTGCTCAAGGTCGTCGAAGTGGTTGTAGAAGGTGCCCCTCGCCACCCCCGCAACCTTGCAGACGTCCTCGATCCGGACGATGCGGCCGGTTTCACGGCCGTAGCATTCGAAGGCCGCCGTCAGCAGGGTGTTGCGCGACTTCGCCCGCCGCGCGGCGCCTATCTGCGCCCGGCGTTCCGGATTCGCGGTGCGATAGCCCATCCGGGCGATGCTCTCGTCCGCGCTGTCTTTTTCCGCCCCGTCCGCCATGCCTAGCCGAGTGCCCCGCGCTTGCCAGAAACCTGTGTAGGGTATGACGTCAATGCCGCCGATGTTCCAGCCCGGCCTGTCCTCGCGCTGTCCGACGACCAATTCCACCACGCGGAATTATCAAAATGACTATTTGTCTATTTTACTCATTGGCGTAGTCTGGACACCGCAGCAGGAGGGCTGCACGAGTGATCGGCCTGGAGAGCCACAGGGAGGACCTATCCGTGACCAGAGCATCGCGACCGGGCTGACCGGCGTGCCGCTGCGTACCCGCGCGGCCGCCTGACCTGCACTTGCTTCGCAACCTCACGCAACCGGGCCGCGGCCCGGACAGCTGAGGCGTGCCCGACGACCGGCGGCACCCGGCACATCATCTCACGGCGATGCCTGGCGCATCAGCCGGACCAATAACCATTGCTTCAAGACAAAGGATCGACCCATGGGGATCAACCGCATCGACCACGCCGCCATCTATGTCGGCGACCTCGGCAAGGCGCTCAGCTGGTATCAGAACGTCCTGGGCCTGACCGTGCTTTCGCGCACCGATGACAAGGTCCACTTGGCCTGCCGGGGCAAGGCGGCCGACCTGACGCTGGTCAAGGGAACATGCTCCCTCGACAATTTCACCTTCGGCGTCGATGACGAACAGGACTTGGACCGCGTCGCCTCTATCCTGACGAAGGAGGGCGTCGCACACGAGCGTTTTGCAGGGGACAGCCGCCCGGGCGAAGGGGCCGCGCTGAAGTTCCGCCTGCCCTCGGGCCATGAGTTGCGCCTCGCCACGGGTGGGCGCGAGCGCCGCGCGGGCATCTCGGACTTCAGCTCCGAGGGATCTCATGTCCCGTGCGACATGGATCATATCAACCTGCTGGGCGAGGTCGAACCGGCGGTGATGCGCGATTTCCTGATGATGATCGGCTTCAAGTCGTCGCTGAACATCTCGGTCAACGGCACCTTGGCGGGGATCTGGCTGCGCGGCTCTGCCTACGATCACGACATCGCCTACATGAAGGCGGTGAACCCGGCGCATCGGCTGCACCACGTGGCCTTCGCGGTCGAGGATGGCAACCACTACTTCCGCCTGTCGGACCGGCTGATGGAGACCGGCCATCGGTGGGAGTTCGGGCCGGGCCGCCACAACGCCGGGCTGGGCAAGTCCACGGGCTTCGGCACCAACAACTACGCCTATGCCTTCGACCCATTCGGCAACCGCAACGAGTTCTCGTCGGGGATGGAGCAGTTCCCGGACGACGCCGCGCCGCTGAATTGCAATATCGACCCCTCGCAACTGATCGATGTGATGAACGGCTGGGGCTCTGAAATGGCCGAAACCTTCATGACGGTCGGCTCGTGATCGCCGCCGCGCCGCTCCCTGCGCAGCGTGGCCGACACGGAGGATGAAAATGACACTCGCGCCAGAGCAATTCCTCGCCGTCCAGGACCTGATCCTGCGCTTCTGGGCCTGCGTGGATGAAACCGCAGCCATCGAGGGGCCAGAGCTTTTCACCGCGCAGGGGGCGCTGGTCATCGAAACCTTTCGGGCGGAGGGGACGGGCGAGCTTGCCCGCTATTTCACCGCCCGCCGCGCGCTGTCGGCCGAGCGGCAGCGCAGCACCCGGCACTTGTGCACCAACTTGCGGGCCCTGCCCGGCCACGAGCTCCGGCTGGCGGCGACGGTGACCGTGTTTTCCGGCACCGGCAATCGGCCGATGGCGCTGAAGGCACCCTCTTCGCTGGCGGATTTCACCTTTGACTGCGTGCAGACGCCCGACGGCTGGCGCCTTGCGCAGGTCACGGGGGAGTTGATCTTCGCCGGCGAGGATGCCCCCGACCTGAAGCGGGCCGCTGCCGCGGCAAAGGGGGCACTATGAAGAAGGTCGCGCTCGTACACGGCTGGGGCGGTTCCTATGCCGCCACATGGCAGGCGGATGGCTGGGATGCAGCCTTGCGCGGCGCGGGATTCGAGCCGGTGGGCGTCGACCTTGCGGGCCACGGGCCGCAGGGCGGCCCGCATGACCCCGCCGCCTATTCCGACCTTTCCGGCGACCTTGCCCGAAAGCTGCCCGGTGACCTGCACGGCGCCATCGGCTTTTCGCTGGGGACCAAGCTGCTGCTGGAGCTGGAGGCCCGCACCCCCGGCGCCAATGGCCTACTTGTTCTGGGCGGCATCGGCGACAACCTCTTCGCGCCGGAACAGGCGGGGCCTGCCATCGTGGCAGCCCTGCGCGGAGCGCCGGCGCAACAGCCGCCGCAGGTGGCCGCCCTTCTGGCCTATGCCGAAAAAAGCGCCTCGGATCCTGCCTGTCTGGCCGCGGTGCTGGAGCGCCCGGCAAACCCGGTGCTGACCGAAACACGGTTGGCGCAGGTCCGCGCGCCGATCCTGATCTTCAACAGCTCGGACGATGCGGTAGCGCAGCCCGACGCCCGCCTGCGCGCGGCCCTGCCCCAGGCAGAGCATCAGCTAATCGGGGGCACCGGTCATGTAGGCCTGACATCCGACCCGCGGTTCCGCGACGCGGCCTTGGCTTTTCTAACAACCCGACACCCATAGGGAGGACCCATCATGTTCGACACTGCCAACACGATGATCGAGCGCGTGCGCGCGCTGCTGCCGCAGATCGCGGCCAATGCCGACAAGGCCGAGGCGGACCGCATGGTCCCCAAGGAGAACATCGCCTTGCTGAAGGGCACCGGGTTGCACCGGGCCTTTCAGCCCAAGGCCTATGGCGGGCTGGAAATGCCCGTTCCCGATTTCGAGAACTGCATCGCGCTGATCGCGACCGCCTGTGGTTCGACCGCCTGGGCCTTTTCGCTGTTGACGGAACACAGCCACCAGATCGCGCTCTACTCCAAGCAGTTGCAGGACGAGATCTGGAGCGACGACCCCGACACCGTGGCCTCATCCTCGATTGCGCCCTACGGAAAGGCGGTCGAGGTCGAGGGCGGGGTGCGCTTCTCAGGCGAGTTCGGCTGGTCCTCGGGTTGCGATCACGCGCAATGGGCCATCCTTGGCTTTCTGCGCGACGATGCCACGATGGGCAAGGTCTACAGCTTCGCCATCCTTCCCCGCGCCGATTACGAGATCAAGGACACCTGGTTCACCAAGGGGATGCGCGGCACCGGCTCCAGGACGCTGATCGTCAGGGACGCCTTCGTCCCCGACCACCGCATCGAGACCGTGCCGGCGCTGATGACCCTGACCTCGGCGGGCGGCCACCTCTACCCGGAAAGCCGGATCTACCACGTCCCGTTCATCCACGTCTTTGCCAGCTGCTTCTCGGCCGTCTCGCTGGGCATCGCAGAACGGATGATCCAGCTTTACACCGAACGCACCCAGGGCCGCGTGCGCGCCTATACCGGCGCGAAGGTGGGGCAGAGCATCCCGGCCTGCATGCGCCTTGCCGAAAGCACGCATCAGGTCGCCGCGGGCCGCGCCTTTCTGGAAAAAACCTGGGAGGAGATGCGCGATCACGCCGAACGCCGCGTCTTTCCAGACCCACTGAAGATGGCCTTCTGGCGCACCAATCAGGCCTATGCGGTGAAGATGTTCGTGCAGGCCGTTGATCGCCTGTTCGAAGCCTCGGGCGGCTCTGCCTGGTTCGACGATGCCGAGGGGCAGCGCCTGTTCCGCGACAGCCACATGACCGCCGCGCACGCCTATACCGACTATGACATCTGCGCGCAGATCCTCGGGCGCGCGCTGATGGGGCTGGAGCCCGATCCCTCCCTGTTCTGAGCCAGAGGTCCCGCCTCGCCCGCCGGGGCGGGCCCGTATCGACACAGTCACCCCAAACGCAGAGGTCACGATGACCACCCAGATGTCCCCCGTCCCTGGCGGGGTCGATCCGCGCGCCTTCCGCGCGGCACTTGGCTGCTTTGCCACCGGCGTCACCGTCATCACGGCCCAGGCCGATGGCCGCCGGGTCGGCGTCACCGCCAACAGCTTCAACTCGCTGTCGCTGGATCCGCCGCTGATCCTGTGGAGCCTGGTGAAAACCTCGTCGAGCTGGCCGATCTTCGAGGCCGCGAGCCACTTCGCGGTGAACATCCTGGCCCATGACCAGATCGACCTGTCGAACCGCTTCGCGCGCCCCGCCGAGGACAGGTTCCTGGGGCTGGAGGTGACCGAGGGCCATGGCGGCTGCCTGCTGCTGCCGGGCACCTGCGCCTCGATCCAATGCAGCCGCGAGAGCGTCGTCGATGGGGGCGACCACTGGATCCTGATCGGACGCGTCACCGCCTTCACGCGGACCGACGACGCGCCGCTGCTCTACCACCGCGGAGCCTATTCGATGGCGCAGCCGCATCCGCAGGCGGCCGCGCGATAGCGGCCCCTGGGCCAACTTCAAGAATTCAAAGGGAGGAAACCTGAATGAAGAAGACCTGCACCCTCGGCGCGGCTGCCCTGGCACTGGCCATGGTGGCCGCCCCCGCGCAAGCGATCGACGTCGGCCCCGCCGATTACACGATCCTGCCCGGCGGCACCACGATCGGGATGCTCTACTGGCAGCATCTGAAATCCGACAAGCTGACGGTCAACGGCGCCGATGTGCCGGGATCGGAGTTCGAGGCCGACGTGGCGATCCTGCGCAGCCTGAGCTATTTCACGCTGGGGGAGACGCCGGCGGTGTTCCATTTGGTCGTCCCCTTCGCCAGCATCGGCACCGCGAGCATTGGCGCGGCGCCGCAGGAAGTCTCCGAGGGCATTGGCGACAGCACCCTCGGCCTGACGGTCTGGCCGGTCGAGCCCGGCAGCCCCGACACCGGCACGACGCTGGGCATCTCGCTCTTTGCCACCCTGCCCACCGGCGACTACGACCCGGCGCGCATCGGCATTGGCGAGGGCACCTTTGCCATCACGCCGCCTTGTCCGCCGCGACCGCCGCCACGTGGCGAAACCTCTGGCGGTAGGCCAGCGGAGCGATGCTCGTCGCCCGCCTGAAGATACGGCGGAAGGCGGCGGGTTCGGCATAGCCGACCTCGGCCGCGATGTCGTCGATCAGGGTGTCGGTCGTCTCCAGCATCTGCTTGGCCTCCTCGATGCGCAGGGACTGCACGTAGTCGAGCGGTGCATATCCGGTCGCGATCTGGAAGCGGCGCTTGAAGGTGCGGGCGCCAAGGCCCGAGATCCGGGTCATGCCTGCCACCGGGGTCTCGCTGGCATAGTTGTCGGCGATCCAGACCTGGGCCGCCGCAATCGCGGCATCGTCGTGCTGGCGCGGGCGCACGCGGGCGGCGAAGGGCAGCTGGCCATCGCTTCGGTCGCCGAACAGGAACAGCTTTGCGGCGCGCCGCGCCTCTTCCTCGCCGCAGAACCGCGCGATGAGGTAGAGCGCGAGATCGGTCCAGGACGCCATGCCGCCCGCCGTGATCAGCCGGTGCCCGGCCCCGGCCGCCACCAGCACCCTTTCTGGCCGAAGCTGCACCGCGGGATAGCGGCTGCGCATCTGGTCTACCGCCGCCCAATGGCACGTGGCTTCCGTCCCATCCAGCAGCCCCGCCTCGGCCAGCATCAGCGAGCCGGTGCAGACCGAGCAGACCAGCGCCCCCTGCGCATGTTGCTGTCTGAGCCAGTCGGTCGCCGCGGGCCAGCGGCCGCGGGTTTCCTCGTCGCGGCCAATCGCAAGGTCGCCGACGATGACGATGTCGAAGCGCCGCGCCTCGGCAAAGGAGAGATCCGGCGCAATCGGCAGCCCGGCGAGGTTGCGGAACGGCGTGCGATCCTCGGCGACGATGCGGGGCGCGAACCGCCGCGGGCCGGGCGGCCAGCCGGTCAGCATCTCCCAGCCGGGGCCGACGAAGGTGAACACCTCGTAAAGCCCGTTCAGCACGCCCGTGGCCATCTCTGGCACCGCCAGCAGGCCAACCGAGATGCGCAGGGGGGCGAAGGGCGTGGGCATGGCCGCATCGTGGCACATCTGGACCGATTCCGTCGACTCTGTGCCTCACGCCTCGCGCCGGGGTCATGCGAACAGCAGCGCACCAGACCCGGACGAAACGGAGACGCCGATGTTCGACACCACCACAAGACGCAAGCTGCTCGGCACCGCCCTGATCGGCGCCGGGACGCTCTTCACCGGCCTTGGCTTTGGCCGGGCCGAATCCCTCACAACGAAAGGCAGGATCATGCTTGATACCTTCTCCCCTCTCTCTCGCGGCCTTGTGCAGGCCGCCACATTCCCGCTGATCGAGGCGATCCATGGCCGCCGCTCGCGCCGCTTTGCCAAGGGCGCCAGCATCCCGAACGGCCCGCTGGCCTTCACCTCGCGCCAGGAGCCCGAGGCGCTGGACCCGCTGGAACAGATGCTGCTGATCTCGACGATCGCGGGCAATACCGGCTGGGCGAACCTCTTTGCGCACCATCCGGGCTATGCGGGCAAGCTGCCGAACTACACCGCCGCCGCGGGCGGGCGCAGCTTCCCCTCCTCGGCCGGGTTCAACACGTCGGAGTTCTTCTTCACCGACGATACCGGCGTCTACTTCCTGCCGACGCGGGACATGACCCCGGCACCATCGGGCAACGGCACCGACCTGAAGGCCTGGCTTGCCGCGCATAGCGCGCGGATCGTCAAGCTCGCCGATGGCCGCCTGAACATCCCGGCAGAGATGCCGCACATGGAAGGCCACAACACCTGGTGCGCCAACGTCCCCGGCTCGACGCTGGTGTTTCCGGTGGCGGATGTGGCGCAGCATGTGATCTTGCTGCTGCTCTACCTCGTGCAGAACGGCACCGGCATCTATGACAACGTCAACGGCCGGCCCATCCCGGGGCTGGAGCGCTATACGCACCGGCTGAACCTCGATGTCGCCTATCCGATGAGCTTTCTGGAACAGGTCGCGCTGACCGACACCTCGGTGGAAATGGGGACGGCCTGCTATGCCGGGGCGCTGATGCTGCAGGCGCTTGGGCTGGGGGGCTGGATGTATACCGGAATCAACCCGTTCACCGTTCTGGGTGCCAGCGGCGATCCGGCGGTGCCGGGGCTTGGCTTCCGCTTCGAGATGCTGGAGGGCAATCCGCTGCCGCATTTCACCGGGCTTCCGGGGGTGTTCGAGGCGCATGTGCCCCCGCACCACGCCGACATGCGCGCGGCGGTCGAGGCGGTGGTGGCGCGCAAGTTCGGTAAGGGCGGGCCGTTCGATGCGGGACAAAAAGGGCCCTATGCCGAAAACGCCGCCGTCCGGTCCAGTGCGGCGGGCATCGACGAAGAAGCCATCGAGATCACGGTCCTGATGGCGGACTACGTCTTCTCGACCTTCGGTCGTTTCCCGGCGACGGTGCCGGCCGTGTTCCTGAACACCTACCTTCAGGCGCACCGGCTGGACACCGAGTTCTACGACACCCACTTCGCCCCCGGCGCCTATCTGCGCACGCATGCAGAGCATGACCGGAACTGGAGCTGATGCCGGCTGGCCGACCCACCTCATGCCCATCCGCCGCACGGGTGGGCATGAGGACTAGGCACCTCCCCGCGGCGTCACCGATTGCCCGCCGAAGAGCACCTGGCGCGGTAGCTGGAAGATGAAGTAGGGGTTCAGGAGCGGCAGCGCGCTGGCCTCGTCCAGCCGGACAAGCTGCTCGGGGGTCAGCGTAAGCTCCAGTGCAGAGATGTTGCTCTCCACCTGCTCGGGCCGACTGGCGCCGAGCAGCAGCGAGTCCACTCCCGGCCGCGACAGGACCCAGGCCAGCGCGGCCAGCGCCATCGGCACCTCCAGCTCTGCCGCCACCTCCCGCAACGCATCGACGATGGCGAAGTTGCGCTCGGTGAACAGCATCCCGCCATAGGGATTGTCACCGCTCAGCCGGTCGCTGTTTCCTGCCCCAGCATCCATCGCTCGGTCCGGCACGGCGGCGGCGCGGCCCGCCTCGGCCAGCATCTCGCGGCCATACTTGCCGGTCAGGAGCCCGCCCGCCAGCGGGCTCCACGGCATGATCCCAAGGCCGAACGCCTCGGCCATCGGCACCAGATCCAGCTCGACCCCGCGGTCGATCAGCGACCAGGCGTTCTGCAGACCGATCGGCCCCGGCAGGCCTTGCGCCGCCGCCAGCGTCGCGACCTTGGCGACATACCAGGCCGGCGTGTTCGAGAACCCGTAGTAGAGGATCTCGCCGCGCGCGACGGCGGCGGCGAGTGTCCTCAGCACCTCTTCGGCGGGCGTGGTGCGATCCCAAACATGGACCCAGTAGAGGTCGATCCGGTCGGTCCCAAGGCGGCGCAGCGAGCCTTCGATCCCCAGCCGGATGTTGATCGCGCCATTGCCGCCATGCAGCGGGTGCCCCTGTATGCGGGCAAAACCCGACTTGGTCGACACGATGATCCGGTCGCGCAGCCCGCTATCCTTCAGGAACTGCCCCAGCATCCGCTCGCTTTCGCCGCCGCTATAGACGTCGGCGGTGTCGACGACATTGCCGCCGGCAACGACATAAGCGTCAAAGATCGCGCGGGCCGTGGCCATGTCGCTGCCCCAACGGCCGGCGCCGAAGGTCATGGTGCCAAGTGTCAGGGGGCTGACGATCAGGCCCGAGCGGCCAAAGGTCCGGTAATTCGTCATCTGCATGGGGATCTGCCTCATATTGCGATGATGCGAAGCTAAGCGGGTGCAGGGCCCAAGATTAGCCGTTCCCTTCCGCATGAGCCTGTGAGCATCCTTCATCAATGGCACGGCACAACCTCAATGATCTGGCGGCCTTTGCCGTCATCGCCCGCACCCGCAGCTTCACCGCAGCGGCGGCCGAGCTTGGCGTGTCGCCCTCCGCGCTCAGCCACGCGATGCGGGCGCTGGAGGAGCGGCTCGGCCTCCGGCTGCTGGCGCGGACCACGCGGTCGGTCGCGCCGACCGAGGCGGGCACGGCGTTGCTGGGGCGGCTCGCCCCGGCGCTGGAGCAGATCGAGGCGGGTGTGGCGGCGCTGTCGGACTGGCGCGATACCCCGGCGGGAACGGTGCGGCTGACCACCTTCCACTGGATCGCGTCCACATTGCTGGCCCGGCGGCTGCCGGATTTCCTCGCGCGCCATCCCGGCATCACGGTCGAGGTGAGCGTCGATGACGGGTTGCACGACATCGTTGCCCTTGGCTTTGACGCCGGGATCAGGCTGGGCGAGAGCGTAGAGCGCGACATGATCGCCGTCCGGATCGGCCCGGCCCTGCGCACCGTCGTCGTGGCGACGCCCGGCTACTGGGACGCGCATGGCCGGCCGGGCCATCCGCGCGACCTGCTGGGCCATGCCTGCATCAACTATCGCAACGGCGCCGGCACGCTGATGCCCTGGGAGTTCGAGCAGGGCGGCCGGACGCTGCGCCTTCAGGTCCGCGGGCCGCTGGTCTGCAACGCGTCGGGCCTTGCCCTTGCCGCGGTGCGGGCGGGATGCGGCGTCGGTTGGGCGATGGAGGAGGATGTCACGGAGGACCTCGCCGCTGGTCGGCTGGAGCAGTCGCTGGACAGCTGGTCCCAGCCCTATCCCGGGGCCTTCCTCTACCACCCGAGCCGCCGCCAGGTCCCGCCGCCGCTGCGCACCTTGATCGACCATTTCAGGATGTAGCGGTTCGGACCGGGGACATCCTCGAGCGAGTATCGCTGCAGCAAGCTTTTGCGGCTGGTTCGGGAGGCCCGCCCGGCGTGGCGATCCTGCTGCGCGTCCGCAGAGGGCCGCAAGCCGTATGCGGACCACGATCGCTGGCTTCAGGCGCTTCGGGGCGATACAAGAATGCATCGGAGGTCAGGGGAAGTCATGCCAACCATCGTATCCGTCCGGGAGCTGACCAAGACCTACAAGTCAGGCTTCTCGGCGCTCAAGTCGGTCAATCTGGAGATCGAGGAGGGCGAGATCATCGCGCTGCTCGGCCCCAACGGCGCGGGCAAGACCACGCTCATCTCGACCATCTGTGGCATCGTGCGCCCCACGTCGGGCAGCGTGACCGTGGGCGGGCATGATGTCGTGCGCGATTTCCGGGCCGCACGCGAGCTGATCGGCCTCGTCCCGCAGGAAATCACGCTGGAGCCGTTCGAGAAGGTAATCAACTCGGTCTCCTTCTCGCGCGGGCTGTTCGGCAAGGCGGCAGACCCGGCGCAGGTCGAGAAGGTGCTGCGGCAACTGTCGCTGTGGGACAAGAAGGACAGCCCGATCCAGCCGCTGTCGGGCGGCATGAAGCGGCGCGTGCTGATCGCCAAGGCGCTGGCGCACCAGCCCCGGGTGCTGTTCCTCGATGAACCCACTGCCGGCGTGGATGTCGAGCTGCGCAAGGACATGTGGTCGGTTGTGGCCGACCTGAAGGCGCAGGGCGTGACGATCATCCTGACCACCCATTACATCGAAGAGGCGGAGGCGATCGCAGACCGGGTGGGCGTGATCAACAAGGGCGAGATCCTGCTGGTCGAGGACAAGGCCGGGCTGATGACCCGGATGGGCCAGAAGCAGCTGCAGGTCGATCTGGCCGGGCCGCTGACGGCCGTGCCCGAGGCGCTGCGCGGATACGCCCTGGAGCTGGGACCGGGCGGCCGCAGCCTGACCTACACCTACGACACGAAGGGCGAGCGGACCGGGATTGTCACCCTGCTGGGCGAGATGCGCGCGGCGGGCCTGCAGATCACTGACCTCGCGACACGGCAAAGCAGCCTCGAAGACATCTTCATCGGCATGGTCAGGGGGCAGGCATGAACGTCCAGGCAATCCGGGTGATCTTCAACCGCGAAATGGCGCGCTTCTACCGCACCATCATCGAATCGCTGGTCTCTCCGGTCATCTCGACCTCGCTGTATTTCGTGGTGTTCGGCGCCGCCATCGGCAGCCGGATCGAGACGGTGGATGGCGTGACCTATGGCGCTTTCATCGTGCCCGGGCTCATCATGCTGACGGTGATCACCCAGTCGGTGGCGAATGCTTCCTTCGCGATCCATTTTCCCAAGTTCATCGGCACGATCTACGAGCTCTTGTCCGCGCCCATCGGCACGGCAGAGATCGTCATCGGCTATGTCGGCGCAGCGGCGGTGAAATCCGTCCTGATCGGTCTGGTGATCCTCGCCACGGCGTTCCTGTTCGTCGACCTGCCGATCGTGCATCCGGTCGCGATGTTCGCGCTGCTGGTGCTGACCAGCTTCAGCTTCTCGCTGTTCGGCTTCATCATCGGCATCTGGGCGAAGGATTTCCAACAGCTGCAACTGATCCCGCTGCTGGTCCTGACCCCGCTGATCTTCCTCGGCGGCAGCTTCTACAGCGTGACCATGCTGCCGGGGATCTGGCGCACCCTCGCGCTGTTCAACCCGGTGGTGTACTTGATGTCGGTCTTCCGCTGGTCGTTCTTCGACACCGCAGACGTGCCGGTGATGGTCAGCCTGCTGGCGATCCTGCTGTTCACCGCCGCCTGCCTGGCGGCGGTCTGGTGGATCTTCCGGACGGGCTGGCGCATCCGGCAGTAGGATGGGCATGCCACCTCGTGCAGACGGAGTAACGCGTCGTTAGCGCCCGCAAAAATCAGGGTTCCCGCAAAGGTCGCAAAGAAGCACGCAGCCGACCAGCTAGAGACGCCCCGCGAGCCTGAGGGCATTGCGTTCCACCAGTTCGGCGGTCTGCACCGTGTAGCCCTCTGTGGCGCCAGGCAAGTGCGCGACATCCTCGGTCACTGGCAAGCGATGTGCGACGATACCATCGATCAGCTCCTGGACACGATTGAGCACATCCCTTGGGCGAAAGTCGATCTCTTGGGCGATGGCCTCCCAATGCCGACCTGCCACTCCATCCGATGTGCGTTTCTTGCCCGCGATGTTCTGGGCAAAGGCCTGCACGACATGGGGCCAGGCCAGCACCGAGGAGACATCGTAAAGCGGTGCCAGACGGGGCGGTTCGGAAACCGGCAGGATCAGGGAATAGTTCTTGGCATGTGCGTCGGTATTGGCGACGAGGATGTTGAAAATCACCTGATCGAGAAGCGCCAAGGCATCGTTCGCACTGACATGCTGCCCGGTTCGCAGAAGCGTCGCAAGGTCGAGCCCGGGCCGCGTGCCGCGCTCGTATTTCCGGCCCGGCGGCAGGCCATTGGCCTGCGCGAAATCCTCCTGATGAAGGCGCTGCAACTGTCCTTGGCGCCCCAATCTGCGGTCGTAGCGCAGCACCGCGATGGCGCTGCGGCCGGTCGCCCGAAGGATCGTTGCCTCCGCAGCCTTTATGCCGATGGCCTGCGCCAATCTCAGGCACCACACCTCGTTCTCGGTGATGCCCGGCAGGTTCGGATTGTCCGGTTTCACGATCAGGGTCGAGGGCGCGCCATGCAGAGGAACCGCCAGCACATCGCCCGGCTCGGGCAGGCGCAGAACGGGATTGCCTTGCGGATCCAGAACCGCAAGGGCGGATTTCTTCTGGCCGCCCGCCAGCGATTGCCGAACGCCTTCCTCCCCCACCAGAAACGGGCGCCTGCCAAGATCGTCGAAGTGGCGCTCCAGCGCCTCGGCCGGGTCGTCCACGCCATAGAGCTCGGTCAATGGCCGCCAGGCCCAACGGGCGCGATCCGTGGGCTCCCCAAAGGACAGCGCGCCCGCCGTGTCACCACCGATCTGTTCCAGCAGCGCCAGAACATCCGTCTGGTCAAGGCCGAGGGAGCGGGTCAGGATGCGCAGCTGTTCCTCTTCCGGAAGAAGGTTCGCAAGCCAGGGCGCGATGACCTCGGACGGATAGGGCTCGGCGCGCAGGGGCATGGTCACCGACAGCGGGAAGGCCCCTTCGGCGAGACGCCAGCGCTCGGCATAACGCAGCGAGAGCGCGCCATCGGCTGCAACATCGATATCCCCGAGATGCAGCGTATCGAACCAGATCGGGACCTGCCGTATCACTGGTAGTCCTTCAGATCATAGCCTTGCGCGGATGCCGGGCGCTCGACGTCCCTCTGCCCTGCCCCATCCGCCAGCAGCGCCTCGAGCGGGATGCGCAAGGCGGACGCGATCCGGTCAAGGGTCGTCAGGCGGGCGTCACGCTTGCCCGTTTCGATGAGCGACAGCGCCGGGCCACTGATCCCGGTCAAGCGGGCGAGTTGGTCGAGGTTGAGCCCCTGCCCCGCGCGCCGCGCACGAATACGCTGCCCGACCTGGGTCAGAAGGTGTGTCTCGGATGTCATGGTATGCGCCCCAGCAGTCATATTACCGTTTGCGGTAATATATGGAGGCAATCTGGAGGCAACGCAAGAGATTTACCGCTTTCGATAATATCCTGGCCAGAGAGTGCTGAAATCGGGGCGCTTACTGTATTCGATAAGTTCCACCAAGCGCGACGCAGCCTGCGCCTTGGCGAAGGTCACGCGATGCCGGCCGCGTCCGGCTGCCCGCCCGGTCCCAGCAGTCCCGGGTGCCGGTCTGTCCAGTCATCCAAAGGACCGACTCTGACCTACGCCAGAGCGCGAAATTCTGCGATCAAAACGGGAACATCTAGTGCACACGCCGTCGTACAAGGCATTGTTTTTGATATAAAACATGTCCAGTCCATCATCGGGGCGACGGAGAGCCGTGATGCGGTGCAAGCCTTTGATGTAGAATCCATATTCACCTTGCCGACATCAGTCGGCCACCTTCGGAATCATTCGATTTCGCCGGGTTATGCCGGGTTTCTCCGGGTTTCGCGAGCGGAGTTGCTACGGGGTGGCAACGAACGGCCCGCCTCCTGCGCGGTCGAGGCGCCCTCCGGCACCGTCGGACTGCATCGATGTCCGGGCTCCTGCACCCGGACCAGGCCTCTGCCTGAAAGCGAAAAAGCCAGTCCGACCCTGTCCGCCAACATCATCCCAATCCCCGGCCGCCTAGCAGCCATCGCCCCCGGCGGAACGGCGGCCGCATGACCTGAGGAGCTTCGGGCGTGGCAGCTTGTGTGCTTCTTGCGCGATTGCACAACCTACGGCACAAGTGGCGGTACAGCGCCGGACTCCGGCCGACACCGCAGAAAATTCCTGTCTGGATCAACCGTGCCCAAGACCATCATCTCCTGCGCCATCACCGGCTCTATCCACACGCCCTCGATGTCGCCCTACCTGCCGGTGACGGCAGACCAGATCGCGCAGTCCGCCATTGGCGCGGCAGAGGCGGGGGCGGCCATCCTTCACCTGCACGCGCGGGTGCCAGAAACCGGCGCGCCCAGCCAGGACCCTGCGCTCTACGCCGCCTTCCTGCCGCGCATCCGCGAGGCGACCGATGCCATCGTGAACATCACCACCGGCGGCGGCCTTGGCATGTCGCTCGAGGCCCGCATCGCCCCCGCCCTGCAGGCCGCGCCAGAGCTGGCCTCGCTCAACATGGGGTCGTTCAACTTCAACATCTCTGCGGCCGAGAAGGCGCTGAAGGACCCGCAGCCCTGGGAGACCGACTACCTGCGCGGCACCCGCAACCTGATCATGTCGAACACCTTCACCCAGATCGAGGAGGTGGTGACGCGGCTCTCGGCGCAGGGCACGCGGTTCGAGTTCGAATGCTACGACACCGGCCATCTCTACAACCTTGCGCATTTCGCCGATGCTGGCCTGATCAAGCCGCCGTTCTTCGTGCAGGCGATCTTCGGCGTCACCGGCGCGCAGGGGACCGACCCGGAAAACCTTATGCACATGAAAGCCACCGCCGACCGCCTGTTCGGGAAGGATTACCTGCTGTCGGTCCTGGGCGCGGGCCGGGCGCAGTTTCCGCTGGTCACCATGGGCGCGATCCTTGGCGGGCATGTGCGCGTGGGGCTGGAGGACAACCTCTATATCGCCAAGGGGGAACTGGCGACGAGCAACGCGCAGATGGTCGCCAAGGTGCGCCGCATCCTGGAAGAGCTTGGCCACGAGATCGCAACCCCGGGCGAGGCCCGCGCCCTGCTGGCGACCAAGGGCGCGGACAAGGTCGCGTTCTGAGGGCGGCCGCAGGGCCGGGTTTCGGGCGCGGTTGCGGGGGGCGGAGATCGCCCGGCGCGCGAGATGCATTCCGTGACGCCGGGATGACCAGGCGCCGCCAGCTGGCCTGACGGATGCGTGACACCGCGGCACAAACTTGCGCCCGGCTCTGGCGTCCGGCGCCCGGGTTGCTTACCTGAGGGGCAAGAACCGGGAGGATCATGGATGCGGAAGATCGAGCTGCCCGAGCGAGAGGGCTGGCGCGCGAAAGCCGAGGAGCTTGGCTTCACCTTTGCCGACATGCATGGCGAGCCCTATTGGGAGGAAAGCTCGGCCTACGAGTTCAGCCTCGAAGAGATCGAGACCGGCATCGAGGATCCCTGCACCGAGCTGCATTCCATGGCGCGCGAGGCGGTGGCCGAGATCCTGGCCAGCGAAGAGCTGATGGCGCGGCTGGCGATCCCGGAGGAGCACCGCGATCTGGTGGCTGACAGCTGGAAACGGGCGGAGCCCGAGATCTACGGACGCTTCGATCTGGCCTGGGACGGCACCGGCCCGGCGAAGATGCTGGAATACAATGCCGACACGCCGACCTCGCTCTATGAAAGCGCGTCGTTCCAGTGGAGCTGGCTGGAAGACCAGATCGCCGCGGGCGTGCTGCCCGAGGATGCCGACCAGTTCAACGGCATCCACGAGGCGCTGGTGGAACGGTTCCGCGGGCTGTTCCCGCCCAATACCGACCTGCATTTCACCGCCATGGGCGGCAACCCCGAGGATTACGCCACCGTCGAATGCATGGCCTGGGCCGCGCGCGAGGCGGGGATGGGGGCGCATTATTCCGACCTCGAGAAGATCGCCGTTTCGACCAAGGGCCAGTTCCTCGATGCCGAGGACCGGGTGATCGGCACCCTCTTCAAGCTCTACCCCTGGGAAGACCTGCTGCGCGAGGATTTCTCGCGGCATCTGGTGACCTCGGGCTGCCTGATGCTGGAGCCGGCCTGGAAGGCGGTGGTGTCGAACAAGGGCCTGCTGCCGGTGCTGTGGCGGATGTATGCGGGGCACCCGAACCTGCTGCCCGCGTTCTTCGAGGATGAGATCGCGGGCGGCGCCCCCGAGGCGCGCCGCGCTGCCGATGCGCTTGGCCGCGGCCATGTCACCAAGCCGCTGTTTTCCCGCGAGGGCGCGGCGATCCGCATTGTCGAGAACGGGGTGGAGACCGAGGCCAGCCCCGAGGGCGGCTATGGCGCGCATCCGAAGATCGTGCAGGCCTATCACCCGCTGCCCGAGTTCGGCGGCTTCCGCCCGGTGCTGGGGGCCTGGATCGTGGGCGAGGCCTGCGTCGGCCTTGGCGTTCGCGAGGATCGCGGCCGCATCACCCAAGACCTGTCGCGGTTCAAGCCGCATTACATCCGCTAGCTCCCGGGAGGAGAGACATGACCGATACACCGCTTGCCCCCCTGAACACCCCTGCCCGGCCCCGCAAACGCTCGCGTGCCGTGGCGCTGACCATCCTGGGCGCCGCCGCCTTCGCGCTGGCCGGCTGCCGCGAGGAAGCGGTGGAGGCCGAGGCCTTCCCCGATCTCGGCGCCTGCAAGGCCGCCGCGGAACAGGGTGGCAGCACGTTTTCCTCGCTGGACTGCGAGATCGCCTTCCAGGAGGCGCAGACGCTGCATGCCGAGGCGGCGCCCCGCTATGAGAGCCAGCAGGTCTGCGAAGAGCTGCACGGGGTGGGCAATTGCGGGTCCGAGCAGCAGGCGACCGGGTCGGGCGGCGGGTCGATCTTCATGCCGCTGATCGCGGGCTATCTGATCGGCAACATGCTGGGCGGATCGCGGGCCGGGGTGGCCCCGGCGCAGCCGCTCTACCGCACGCAAGATGGCCGCTTCACCAATGCCGCCGGCACCGCGGCCTATTCGTCCAACACCGGGCGCGGCAATATCGCGGCCAGCCAGTTCACCCGCCCGGCCGCGACCGCCGGCCAGCCGCCGATGACCCGGGCCACGGCCGCCGCGCGCGGCGGCTTCGGCAGCTCGGCCGCCAGCCGCACCACCACCGGCGGCTGAGCGAGGAGCAGGGGCGGCTAGGTCGCCAGCCCCTGCAGATCCACGCAGATCTCGCAGCACACGCCCTTGGGGTGATAATGCAGGTCCACCTTGCTGATCTGCGCGCCCGAGATGCCGGCCTTCAGCAGCCTTGTGCCCGATCCGTTGTGGGCCGGCTCCATCACGGGCGGCCCGTCGGCCTCGTTCCATTCCAGGCAGAAGCACTCCCCGTCCTCGGTGGGCGCGCTGTGCCAGATCACCGAGACCGAGCCCCCCGGCACCGAGAGCGCGCCGTATTTGGCGGCATTGGTCGACAGCTCATGCAGCATCAGCGACAGCGACAGCGCCGCCCGCGGGCCGACCTTCAGGTCCGGCCCTTCGAGATGGAAGCGCGACACGGCCGGATCGTCATGCAGCGCGGTTACACCGTTCACGATCTCGGTCACCGTCGTCGCCTGCGCGGTGCCCGACAGCAGCATGTCCTGCGCGCGGGCAAGCACGCCGATGCGCTGGTTCAGCGACAGGCGGGCGGCCTCGAGATCGCTCGCCAGCCGCAGCGTCTGGTTGGCGACCGCCTGCACCAGGGCAAGCTGGTTCTTCATCCGGTGCGCAAGCTCGTGGTTCAGCAATTCCTGCTGGCGCGCGGCATTGGCCTGTTCGGTGATGTCGATCACCTGCACGAAGATGCCCTCTGCCGGCCCGTCGAACCCGCCGACCGGGTGGTAGTTGAAATCGAGCACGCGGCGTTCACGCGCGCCCTCTGCCGTGCGCTGCAGGTGGATCTCGACCCCGCGGCCGACATAGGCCTCGCGGCTGGCGCGCACGCTGTCGAGGAGACTGACGAAGCCCTGTTCGGCCGCCTCGGGTATCACCTCCACGACCGTCTTTCCAAGGATGTCGCTGCGCCCGACCAGCGTGCGATAGTCGGCATTGGCGAAGGTGAAGACGTGCTCGGGGCCGCTGACGATGGCGACGGCGCCAAGCGCCATCTCGAAGATCTGCCGCATCTGCTCGCGCTCTTTCGCCAGCCGGCGCTGCATCATCACCTGGCCGGTGATCTCGGTGCAGGCGCAGAACATGCCAAGCACGGCGCCCGAATTGTCCCGCACCGGCGAGTAGGAGAAGGAGAAATGCGTCTCCTCGGGATAGCCGTTGCGGTGCATGACAAACTCGATATCCGCCATCGAGGTGCTGATCCCGTCATAGGCCGCGGTGATGATCGGATCGACGCGGTCCCAGATGTCGAACCACAGCTCGCGGAACGGGCGGCCGATGGCGGGGTGACGCGTGCCGCACATCGGGGCATAGGCATCGTTGTAGAGGGTGATCTGCTCGGGCCCCCAGACGATCAGCATCGGCTGCAAGGAGCCAAGGGCGATGCCGACCACCACGCGCAGTTCCTGCGGCCAGTGCTGCGGCGGGCCGAGGGGGTTTGCCGCCCAGTCCAGCCCCCGCATCAGCGCGCCGCACTCGCCGCCGCCCTGCAAGATGGGATCGGCGCTGGCCGCGGGCGTGGTGGGGGAGGACGACATGATGAGCGTGTGACTTTCGCAAGATGGCGCGGGAGGCGCGTCGGGCAAGTATATTCGTTGCGGGCGCGCTGGCCAGAGCTTCTTGGGGGCGGCAACCCCGGCCGATATTTCCCTTGCGCAAGGCCGGGGCAATCCGCGAACTGTGGGGAATGACCGACGCCCCTGCCCCCACCATCCGCATCCGCATCGTCTTTGGCGAGGCCGAACCGATCGGGCCGGGCAAGGCCGAACTGCTGGAGCGGATCGCGCGCTGCGGGTCCATCGCCGCGGCGGGGCGCGAGATGGGGATGAGCTACAAGCGCGCCTGGCAGCTGATCGGCACGATGAACGCGATGTTCCGCGAGCCGCTGGTCGACAGCACCCGCGGCGGGCCGGGGGGCGGCGGCGCGGTGCTGACCGAGGCCGGGCGGCAGGTGCTGGCGCTCTATCGCGGGTTCGAGGCGGATGCGGCATCTGCCGGGGCGCAGCGGTTGCAGGCGCTGGCGGGGCTGCTGCGGGATGTTCCCGGCGGAAGATAACGCTTGCCTGACGGGCGGCGCGGCTGCGATATGTTTGGCGAGCCATATCCTTGGGGCCTTTCGGATGATCCTTGCACGCCTTGCCCTCGCGGCCCTGCTTGCCCTGCCCCTGCGGGCCGCGGCCGAGGAGGTGACCGTCTTCGCCGCCGCCAGCCTGACCGGCGCGATGGACCGCGTGGCCGAGGCCTGGGCTGCCGAGACTGGGCACCGGGCGGTGCTGTCCTATGGCGGATCGTCGGCACTGGCGCGGCAGATCCAGCAGGGCGCGCCGGCGGATATCTTCGTCTCGGCCAGCGGGGAATGGATGGACGCGGTGGCGGCCTCGGGCGATGTGCAGGCGGGGACACGGCGGGACATTCTGGGCAATAGGCTGGTGCTGATCGCGCATGGCGCCGCGGCGCCGGTAACGATTGACGGCAGCCTCGATCTGGCGGGGATGCTGGGCGACGGCCGGCTGGCGATGGCGCTGGTCGATGCGGTTCCGGCGGGGGTCTATGGCAAGCAGGCGCTGGTGTCGCTGGGGCTGTGGGAGGGCGTGGCGCCAAAGGTGGCGCAGGCCGACAATGCGCGCGGGGCGCTGGCCTTCGTCGGCCGCGGCGAGGCGCCGCTGGGGATCGTCTATGCGACCGATGCGGCGGCAGACGACGCGGTGAGTATCATCGGCACCTTCCCCGCCAGCAGCCATGATCCGATCACCTACCCCGCCGCGATCACCGCACAGGCGACAAGCCCGGTGGCGGCGGAGTTTCTGGACTACCTGACCTCGGAGCCGGCCCGCGCGATATGGGCCGCCGCCGGGTTCAGCGCACCTTGATGGAGGGCTGGTCCAACTGGCTCGGCCCGGCCGAGTGGCAGGCGGTGCGGCTTAGCCTGCGCGTCTCGCTGGTGGCGACGCTGGCGAGCCTGCCGCTGGGGATCCTCGCCGCCTATGCGCTGGCGCGCTGGTCGTTCTGGGGCAAGGCGCTGCTGAACGGGCTGGTGCATCTGCCGCTGATCCTGCCCCCGGTCGTCACCGGCTACCTGCTGCTGCTGACCTTCGGGCGGCGCGGGGCGGTGGGGGAGGTGCTGGACCAGTTCGGCATCGTGCTGTCCTTCCGCTGGACCGGGGCGGCGCTGGCGGCGGCGGTGATGGCCTTTCCGCTGATGGTGCGGGCGATCCGGCTGGCGCTGGAGGCGGTGGACCCTAGGCTCGAGGCGGCGGCGAGCACGCTGGGGGCCTCGCCGGTGTGGGTGTTCGTGACCGTGACGCTGCCGCTGATCCTGCCGGGGGTGGTGGCGGGGTCCATCCTCGCCTTCGCCAAGGCGATGGGCGAGTTTGGGGCGACGATTACGTTTGTGTCGAACATCCCGGGACAGACGCAGACCATCCCCTCGGCCATCTACGCCTTCCTGCAGGTGCCGGGGGGTGAGCAGGCGGCGGGGCGGCTGGTGATCGTCTCGGTCGCACTGGCGATGGGCGCGCTGCTGCTGTCCGAGCTGCTGGCGCGGCGGGTCGCGCGCAGGGTGGCGGGCGCATGATTTCGGTTTCGGTGCAGCACCGCTTTGCCGGGTTCGATCTGGACGTGGCTTTCGAGGCGCCGCCGGGGGTGACGGTGCTGTTCGGGCCCTCGGGGTCGGGCAAGACCACGCTGGTGAATACTGTGGCGGGGCTGCTGCGGCCGGATCATGGGCGGATCGTGGCCGGGGACTGGGTGCTGCTGGATACGGCCGCGCGGCGCTGCGTGCCGCCGCATCGACGCCGGCTGGGATATGTGTTCCAGGAGGGGCGGCTGTTCCCGCATCTGACGGTGCGGCAGAACCTGCTCTATGGTCGCTGGTTCGCGCCGCGGGGGGCCGCGGCGCCGGGCCTGCCGCATGTGGTGGACCTGCTGGGGCTGGGGGGGCTGATGGACCGCCGCCCCGGCGCGCTGTCGGGCGGGGAAAAGCAGCGCGTCGCCATCGGCCGCGCCCTGCTGGCCGCGCCGAAGCTGATCCTGGCCGATGAGCCGCTGGCGGCGCTGGACGAGGCGCGGAAGGCCGAGATCTTGCCCTATTTCGAGCGGCTGCGCGATGAGGTCGCGGTGCCGATCCTCTATGTCAGCCATTCCTCGGCCGAGGTGGCGCGGCTGGCGACGACGGTGGTGGCGCTGCGGGCGGGCAGGGTCACGGCGGTGGGTCCGCCCGGCCGCGTGCTCGGGGATGTGGCGGCGATGGGGGTGCGCGGCGCCGCCTCGGTGCTGACCGCGCGGGTTGTGGCGCATCATGCCGACGGGCTGAGCGAGCTTGCGACGGCAGGCGGGCGGCTGTGGCTGCCGCTTGTGGCGGATGCGCCGGGCAGCCGCCTCAGGGTGCGGATCGCCGCGCAGGACGTGATCTTGTCGCGCGCCCGGCCCGAGGGGCTGTCGGCGCTGAACATCCTTGCAGGCACCATCACCGACGTCCGGCCGGGACAGGGCCCCGGCGCGATGGTGGTGCTGGCGGTCGGGGAGGACCGGCTGACGGCACGGCTGACCCGCCGGTCCGCCGAGGCGATGGGGCTTGCCACCGGGCAAAGCTGCCACGCGATCCTGAAGACGGTGGCCGTCGCGCCCGAGGACGTGGGCACCGGCGCCCGCGCCCTGGACACGCGTCCCCTTGACCAAATGGTCAGGTAAGGATTCCCGGACTTCCCTTACGCTGGGTCAGCGGCCAAGGTGGCAGTGTTCCGTGAGTGGCGGCTTTGGCCGGGAACAGGTGGCTTCGGTCCAGCCCGCAGGCTTTTTCGCGGGGATCGCGGTCCTTCCGGGAAACCGGGCCGGTCTGCCCGGTCGTTGTCGACCTGGCAGACCGAACAGTTGTGCGCCCCGTCCTCATCCCCAATAGATGCGGCGCGCTACGAAGGGCGGTGCGGGCCTTTGGGTCCGTGCCGCCTGTTCGTTTGGGACAGGTCATCGTTTGGGACAGGCCCCGGATCGACAGGCGCTGCGCCCCTGCCCCGCCCCCGGAACGACAAAAGGCCCTCCTAACGGAAAAAGGCCAGGCAGGTTTCCCTGCCCGGCCCTTCAAGGGATGGTCGCCCCCGAAGGGGCGGAGGGCGATCAGCCCTGAAGGGTCTTGGCGACCTCGGCCGCGAAGTCTTCCTTTTCCTTCTCGATGCCTTCGCCGACGACGATCCGCGCAAAGCCGGTGACCTCGACGCCCGCGTCCTTTGCGGCCTGGCCGACGGTCACATCGGGGTTGATCACGAACTTCTGGCCCAGAAGCGTGACTTCCTCGAAGAACTTCGCCATGCGGCCGACGATCATCTTCTCGATCACCGCCTCGGGCTTGCCCGATTCCCGCGCCTGTTCGGACAGGACGGACTTTTCACGCTCGACGACGACCGGGTCGAGATCGGCTTCGGAGAGCGAGGCCGGGGCGGTCGCGGCAATGTGCATCGCGATCTGCTTGCCGAGCACCTTGGCCTGATCTTCCGGGCCGTTCAGCGCGACGAGCACGCCGATCTTGCCCATGCCTTCGGCCGCGGCGTTGTGGACGTAGGAGACGACGGTCTCGCCTTCCAGAACGTGCAGGCGGCGCAGGTTCATGTTCTCGCCGATGCGGGCGATGGATTCGTTCAGAACCTCGTCCACGGTCTTGCCGTTCAGATGCGAGGCGCGCAGCACTTCGACGCTGTCGGCGGTTTCCAGGGCGACCTTGGTGATCTCGCGCACCAGGTTCTGGAAATCGGCGTTCTTGGCGACGAAGTCGGTTTCCGAGTTCAGCTCGATGGCGACGCCCTTGCCGGCCGAAACCGCAACGCCGACCAGACCCTCGGCCGCGACGCGGCCCGATTTCTTGGCGGCCTTGGCCAGGCCCTTGGTGCGCAGCCAATCGACCGCGGCGTCCATGTCGCCATCGGTCTCGGTCAGCGCCTTCTTGACGTCCATCATGCCTGCGCCGGTCGACTCGCGCAGTTCCTTCACCATCTGGGCGGTGATTGCCATGTCGGCTCTCCTCGTTTGATCATCGCGGCCGGGCGAGCCCGACCCTTTGCAGCAGTCAGGCGGGGAATATCCCCCGCCTGATGACAATTCCATAACGTCTGCAGCTGAGGCGCGCAGAGGTCAGGCGCTGGCGGGCTCTTCGACCAGCTCTTCGGCAGGCGCTTCGTCCAGCGAGCCCAGATCGACGCCGGCGGCGCCCATCTGTGCGGTCATGCCGTCCAGCGCCGCGCGCGAGACCAGATCGCAGTAAAGCGCGATGGCGCGGGCCGCGTCATCGTTGCCCGGGATCACGTAGTCCACGCCCTTGGGCGAGCAGTTGGTGTCGACGATGGCGACGACCGGGATGCCCAGCTTCTGCGCCTCGAGGATCGCCAGCGATTCCTTGTTCACGTCGATCACGAACAGCAGGTCCGGCACGCCGCCCATGTCGCGGATCCCGCCGAGCGAGGCCTGCAGCTTGGCCAGCTCGCGGTCCATGTTCAGGCGCTCTTTCTTGGTGAGGCCCTCGGCGCCATGCGCCATGATCTCATCGATCTGCTTGAGGCGCGCGATCGACTGGGAGACGGTCTTCCAGTTGGTCAGCGTGCCGCCGAGCCAGCGGTGGTTCATGTAGAACTGGGCCGACTTGTCCGCAGCTTCGGCGATGGCCTTGGAGGCCTGACGCTTGGTGCCGACGAACAGGATGCGGCCGCCCTTGGCGACGGTGTCGCGGATCACCTGCAGCGCCTGGTCCAGCAGCGGGACGGTCTGGGTCAGGTCGAAGATGTGGATGCCGTTGCGGTCGCCATAGATGTATTCGGCCATCCGCGGGTTCCAGCGCTGGGTCTGGTGACCGTAGTGAACGCCAGCTTCAAGCAGCTGACGCATGGAGAATTCGGGAAGCGCCATGTCCATTTCCTTTTCCGGTTTGCGCCTGGGCAAGGTGATTCAGGGTTTCCCCCAACCGGTGGACCTTTCGGGATGTCTCCCCGAAAAGGCCCGCACCAAGCCTGTGAAGTAGCGCGCCTTTAGGACAGGCGGGGGCGGATGGCAAGGGAAAAGCGGATTGCGGTGCCTTTGGCTGGCGGCGGAAGCGGGGGCCAGCCCCCGCACCCCCGGGATATTTGAGCAAAGAAGAATGGGGAAGAGGGCCTTGCGCGGGGGGGCGGGTTCGGGGAATAGCTCGGGCATGAGCGAGACACCTGACATCCTGTGCATCGGGTCCGTGCTGTGGGACATCATTGGCCGCAGTCCGGCCCATATGGGCGCGGGCGCCGATGTGCCGGGGCGGATCACCCGCGTGCCGGGGGGCGTGGCGCTGAACATCGCGATGACGCTGGCACGGTTCGGGCTGCGGCCGGGGCTGCTGTCGGCGGTGGGGCGCGATGCCGAGGGCGAGGATCTGGTGGCGGCCTGCACGGGACTTGGGCTGGGGACGGCGCATCTTTGTCGGTCGGACGACCTGCCGACCGACCGCTATATGGCGATCGAGGGCGGAAACGGGCTGATCGCGGCGATTGCCGATGCCCATTCGCTGGAGGCGGCGGGGGGCAAGATCCTGCGGGCGCTGGAGGATGGGCGGCTGGGATCGGCGGGCGCGCCCTGGGCCGGGCCGGTGGCGCTGGACGGGAACCTGACGACGGGGCTGCTGGCCGAGATTGCGGGCTCGGCGCTGTTTGCGGCGGCCGATCTGCGGATCGCGCCGGCCAGCCCCGGGAAGGCCGAGCGGCTGCTGCCGCTGCTGGGGCATCCGCGGGCGGTGATCTATGTGAACCTTGAGGAAGCCGGGCTGCTGTGCCAGCGCCGCTTTGCCGGCGCGGCCGAGGCAGCGGCGGGATTGCTGGAGCGGGGGGCGCGGCGGGTGCTGGTCACCGATGGCGGCCGGGCCTGCGCCGATGGCTGCGCGGCGGCGGGCGGTGTGATTACCGCGGCGCCGCGGCCGGTGCTGGTGACGCGGGTCACCGGCGCGGGCGACACGTTCATGGCCGCCCATCTGGTGGCCGAATTGCGCGGTGCCGGGCGCGCCGAGGCCCTGGCTGCGGCGCTGGATGCCGCGGCGCTTTATGTATCGGGAGATATCGGAACATGACCAACTCGCTGCCCCTGACCCTGTCCGCCGAGGTGCGCGCCGCGCTGCAGGCCGGCAAGCCGGTCGTCGCGCTGGAATCGACGATCATCACCCATGGCATGCCCTATCCGCAGAACCTCGAGGCCGCCCGAGCGGTCGAGGCCGAGATCCGCGCCGCGGGCGCGACCCCGGCCACCATCGCGGTGATGGGCGGTCAGATCCTGGTCGGGCTGGAGGAGGCGGCGCTGGACGCGCTGGCGCGGACCCCGGATGCGCTGAAGCTGAGCCGGGCCGATCTGGCGGCCTGCCTTGCCAACGGGCGCACCGGGGCCACCACGGTCGCCGCGACGATGATCTGTGCGCAGCTGGCGGGGATCGAGGTCTTCGCCACCGGGGGCATCGGCGGGGTGCATCGCGGGGCGGAGCTGAGCTTCGACATCTCGGCCGACCTGCGCGAGCTGGCCCATACCCGGGTGACGGTGGTCGCGGCGGGGGCGAAGGCGATTCTGGACCTGCCGAAGACGCTGGAGGTGCTGGAGACGCTTGGCGTGCCAGTGATCGCCTTCGGGCAGGACGAATTCCCCGCCTTCTGGTCGCGCGGCTCGGGCCTGCCGGCGCCGCTGCGCATGGATAGCGCCGCGGAGATTGCCGCCGCGCACCGGATGCGGGGGCTGATCGGGCTGCCCGGCGGGCAACTGGTCGCCAACCCGGTGCCGGTGGCGGACGAGATCCCGCTGGCCGAGATCATGCCGGCGGTGGAAGTGGCGCTGGCCGAGGCGGCGGCGCAGGGGATCGCCGCCAAGGCGGTGACGCCGTTCCTGCTGGACCGGATCTTTGCACTGACCGAAGGGCGGTCCCTGACCGCCAACATCGCGCTGGTGCTGAGCAATGCGCGACTGGCGGCGGCGATTGCCATCGAACTCGGCACTGCAGCAAAATGAACGGCTTGGGGGTGCGGCGGAGGATTGCCGCGCCCCGTTCCAGCCCCTAGGGTTCGTCGGTCAGCAGAGGACCGCCATGACCGAGCATCCGGAAGATCACCCGCATACCAACCCGCTGAAGCCCTTGCCGCCGCGCAAGAGCGGGCCGCTATCGGCGCTGCGGGCCTCGTTCCTGACCGGACTCGTGGTGGTGTTTCCCATCGGGCTGACCATCTGGCTGCTGTGGACGGTCACCGGCTGGATCGACGCCTTCGTGCTGCCGCTGGTGCCGCACCGCTTCCGGCCCGAGCAATATATCGGCATCGACCTGCGCGGCGTCGGCGTGATCTTCTTCCTGCTGTTCACCGTGATCGTCGGCTGGCTGGCCAAGGGCCTGATCGGGCGGTCCTTGCTGCGCTGGGGCGAGCATCTGGTGGACCGGATGCCGGTGATCCGCTCGGTCTACAGCGGACTCAAGCAGATCGCCGAGACGGTGTTCGCGCAGTCCGAGGCGAGTTTCGACAAGGCCTGCCTGATCGAATACCCGCGCAAGGGGATCTGGGCGATCGGGTTCGTTTCCACCATGGCCAAGGGCGAGATCGCGGCGCGCGCCTCGGTCGAGGATCCGCTGGTGTCGGTGTTCCTGCCGACGACGCCGAACCCGACCTCGGGCTTTCTGCTCTATGTGCCGCAATCGCAGGTGACCTATCTCGACATGAGCGTCGAGGACACCGCCAAGCTGATCATTTCGGCGGGGCTGGTCTATCCGGCGCCGAAGGACCCGGCAGCCTTGCCGCCGCGCTGAACCCCTCCGCGGCGGCGGCCCCTGAAATGGGCGGCCGGAGCGGCGAATTTATGCCGATGGAGCGGTGGGTTGCAAAGCGGCTGCGGCCTCTTTGCAACGCCTTCCATCTTTACGCAGACATTTCCGTTGTGGCGGCCATGTGGCGTGTTAGAATCAAAGCTGTCAATGTTCCGCGGGCGGAGGGTAGCCAACTGAGTTTTCAGGGCTTCTCGCTACCGTTCCGGACCGGACATGCTTGCGGGCCTGCGTTGGTCCTCTGCTGCCCGAAGGGGCAGCGGCGGGGCGCCGCGGATCGAGAGTTGCCTGAAACCGTGCCCAAATGGGCCACAATAAAGTCGGAGACTGACATGAAGACCTTCAAAGCCGCCATCCTCGCCTCGCTGATCGCCGCCCCGGCCTTTGCCGGCGGCTATGCCGAACCGGTCATGGAACCGATGATCCAGCCGGAAGTCATCGTCGAAGACACCTCGTCCTCGTCGGCTGGCATCCTGGTGCCGATCCTGCTGCTGGTTCTGGTCGCTGCCGTCGTTTCGGCTGACTGATCACGGCATTGCGCCTCGGGACCGGCTTATGCCGGTTCCCAGGCTCTGCCAGACGCCCGGGCCGCTTGCGCGCCCGGGCGTTTTCGTTTCGGGCTCGGGGAGTCTTGGGGGGTCCGCAAGGCGTGTGCGGGACGGAGCAGACAGTTGCCCACGGCTTCGGCGGCTGGCCTTGGCGGAGGCCATCGCCTTCGCCACTCGCTGACATCTCATCTTGCACCGGTCGGGCCCCCGAAGGGCCCGGCCAGCGCCCGCCCCGCCCCTGGCGGGCGCTTCTCGCCCGCCAGGTCGGGCGCTGCCCTCACTCGGTCTCTCGCTGCCAGCGGCGACGGGCGACATGTCCCGCTGCGGGCGGGGGCGAGGCAGTGCCTCGCCTGTTCCCGCCCGAGCCAATGGCCGCAAGGAGCCCTCGCCCTCTGCACTCACGCCAGCAGCGCCGCCAGATCCACCGTGCCCGACTTGCCGATCTTGCTGCGGGCGCTTTCCATGAAATCCTCGGCCGCCATCCGGCCTGCCGCCTTCAGATGCGTCAGCAGCGTCGGCGTCGGCACGATCTTGGTCGCCACGCTCAGGCTGCCCATCAGCTTGTCATCGGCGATCATGTGCACGCGCACGTCCTTCATGCTGCCCGGCTGCAACTGCCCGCCCGCCAGCAGGCGTTTTACGAAGGCGATGGCGCGGAGTTCGCGCAACAAGGACGAGTTGAAGCTGATCTCGTTGACGCGGTTGGCGATCTCGGCGGCGCTGCTCGGCAACTCCTCGCGCAGCATCGGGTTGATGTTCACGATCACCACGTCATCCGGCAGGCTCGGCGCGAACAGCGGGAACAGCGCCGGGTTGCCGGCATAGCCGCCATCCCAATAGGCCTCGGTCTTGCCGGTCTGCGGATCTTCGATCTCCACCGCGCGGAACAGCGTCGGCAGGCAGGCCGAGGCCAGGATCACATCGGTGCTGATTTCGGCATTGTTGAAGACCCGGATCTTGCCGGTGCGCACATTGGTGGCGCTGATGAAGATCAGCGGGCCTTCCTGCCCGCTGATCCGCTCATAGGCGAAGCGTTCGGCGACCCGGCGCAGCGGGTTGTCCCAGAACGGCAGGTCATAGGGGCTGACGGCGCTGGTCACCGCGTCGATCATCTTGAAGGGCACCACCGTCTCGACCATCTTCGCGGTCATCGCCGGGCCGGGCATGAAGGCCATCAGCCAATGCGCGAAGGACAGGTCCGGGATCGCGCCCATCTGGCCCCAGAGCCAGTCGAGCTGATCGCGCGCGCCCTGGCGCCCGCCCGCGACCCAGCCGGATTTCAGCGCGGCGGCATTCAGCGCGCCGGCCGAGCAGCCCGAGATGGCGGCGATGTCGATGCCGTCATCCTCCAGCAGCCGGTCAAGCACGCCCCAGGTGAAGGCCCCATGCGCGCCGCCGCCCTGCAGCGCGAGGTTGATGCGGCAAGGCTCGGTCCCGGCGTTGACGGCGGGGGCGGCGAGGTCCGGGGCGGCGCCTTCGTTGGCGGTCACCAGCTCCTCGATGGCAGCCAGGGGGCCGGGCTCATCGGCCAGCTCGGTGGCCTTGGGCTTCGGGGCGGCCCTGGGTTTGGCCGGGGCCTTGGCGGTGGCAGGCGCCTTGGGGACAGCGGCCCTCGGCTTGGGCGCGGGCTTGGGCTTCGGCGCAGGCGTCTCGGCCGCCTTGGCATCGGGCGCAACGGCAGCCGCGGTGGCGGCCTCTGCGTCCCCTGCCCCGGCCTTCGGCCGCCGCACGATCTTGCGCGGCCCCGGCCGTGGGTCGGCCTTGCCGCGCCCGCCGGGTTTGCTGGGTCCCGTTCCTGCCATGGTGCCCGCCTTTCGCTGCCATCTGTTCTGCCGACGGGGAAGGGGCAGACTGCCCCGCACACCTCGTGCCCCGCCGCCCTCATCCCCGCAAGGACAGGTAGCCCCTGTCAGAGCGCCGTCCAGCCCCCGTCGACGCTGATGGCGGTTCCGGTGATCTGCGCGGCGTAGTCCGAGCACAAGAAGACCACCGTGCCGCCCATTTGTTCCACCGTCGCGAACTCGCGCGAGGGCTGGCGGTCGAGCATCACCTTCTTGATCACATCCTCGCGGCTCATCGAATGGGTCTTCATCTGGTCGGGGATCTGCGCCTCGACCAGCGGGGTCAGCACATAGCCGGGGCAGACCGAGTTGCAGGTGATCGGCTCTTCCGCCGTCTCCAGCGCCACGACCTTGCTGAAGCCGACGATGCCATGCTTGGCCGCCACATAGGCGGACTTGTAGGGAGAGGCGGTCAGCCCGTGGGCAGAAGCCACGTTGATGACCCGGCCCCAGCCCGCCGCCCGCATCTTCGGCAGCGCGGCGGCGGTGGTGTGGAAGGCCGAGCTGAGGTTGATGGCGATGATCGCATCCCATTTCGCGGTCGGGAATTCATCCACCGGCGCGACATGCTGGATGCCGGCATTGTTCACCAGGATGTCGCAGGCCCCCGCCTGCTCGATCAGGGCGCGGCAGTCGTCACCCTTGGACATGTCGGCGCGGATGTAGCGCGCGGTCACGCCGAACTCGGCCCCGAGGCTGGCGGCCAGCGCGTGATCCTCGGCGCTGTCGGTGAACGAGTTCAGGACGACATCCGCCCCGGCCCGCGCCAGCTCGCGCGCGATGCCAAGCCCGATGCCGGAGTTCGATCCGGTGATGACGGCGGTCTTGCCCGCCAGCGATGTGGTGATGCTCATGATGGTCCCCTTGCAGTTTGCGCCGACCTTATACCGGGCCGCTGCAACATCCAGCATCGCGGTAAAGGGGAGACCACAAAACGCGCAAAAAAAACGCCCGCACTAGGCGGGCGTTAAGTCGTTGAGGCAGGTTTCATACAGGCAAGAAACCTATCGAGCAGTAGAGCCCTTATACGCCGATCAAACGCGCCGTCCAAGCTAAAAGTTTGAAAAGGCTGGCCCGGAAGGGTAGCGTCCGCCTCAGAAAAACCGCCACAGAAGGGATTGCCCCCGGCATGAAACCGCAGAATTTCCGGGCCTCGCGCCGCCGTCTTTGCCGCAGCCTCGCGCCTTTGTGTGTTGCGTTTTTCGCGCTCGCAGCGCCGCCGCAGGTGGCTGCCGAGCCGATGCACGGCATAGCTATGTATGGCGAGCCGGCCCTGCCACCCGATTTTGTGGCGCTGCCCTACGCGAACCCGGACGCGCCCAAGGGCGGGCGCATCGTGATGGGCGAGCCGGGGGGATTCGATTCGCTCAATCCCTGGATCCTGATGGGCCGCGCGCCCTGGGGCATGGGGCTGCATGTGGCGGAAACGCTGATGGCCCGCTCCATCGACGAGCCCTTCACGCTCTACGGTCTTCTGGCCGAATCGGTGGAGACGGATGAGGCCCGTTCCTACGTCGAATACACCCTGCGCCCCGAGGCCCGATTCTCCGATGGCAGCCCGGTGACGGTGGAGGATGTGATCTGGAGCTATGAGACTCTCGGCACCCAGGGCCACCCCCGCTACCGCACCGCCTGGGGCAAGGTCGCCAGCATCGGATCGCCCGCCTCCGGCAAGGTGCGGATCGAGTTCACGCAAGCAGACCGCGAGCTGGCGCTGCTGATGGGGATGCGCCCGGTGCTGAAGAAGGCGCAATGGCAGGGCAAGGACTTCACCCAGTCGACGCTGGAGGTGCCGATCGGCTCGGGCGCCTATACGGTGGGGGCGTTCGAACCCGGCCGCTATATCAGCTTCATGCGTAACCCCGACTGGTGGGGCAAGGACCTGCCGATCGCGCAGGGGCTCTATAACCTCGATGAGCTGCGCTATGAGTATTTCGCCGATCCGGGCGTGATCTTCGAGGCGTTCAAGGCGGGCGACCTGTCGATCTGGCGCGAGACCAATGCCGCGCGCTGGCAGACGCAGTTCGACTTCCCCGCCGTCACCAATGGAGAGGTGGTGAAGGCCGAGATCCCGCATCAGCGCCCCTCCGGCATCACCGGCCTGGTGTTCAACACCCGCCGCCCGGTCTTTGCCGACTGGCGCGTGCGCGAGGCGCTGACGCTGGCTTTCAACTTCGAGTTCATCAACCAGACGCTGAACCTGGGGACAGAGCCGCGCATCACCTCCTATTTCGCCAATTCGGCGCTGGCGATGCAGCCGGGACCGGCGACGGGGCGGGTGGCGGAGCTGCTGGAGCCTTTCGCAGACAGCCTGACCCCCGGCACACTGGAGGGCTACGCCCCGCCGCAATCGGACGGCACCCTGCGCAACCGCGCCAACATGCGCCAGGCGATGGCCCTGCTGGAGGAGGCGGGCTGGACGGCCGAGGGCGGCACGCTGCAGGGTGCCGATGGCAAGCCGTTCGAGTTCGAGATCCTGCTGGCGCAGGGCGCGGCGGAAACCGGCCAGGTGGTGGACATCTATGTGCAGGCGCTGCGCCAGCTGGGGATCACGCCCCGCATCGCCACGGTGGATGCCGCGCAATATGTGCAGCGGACCAACAACTTCGACTTCGACATGGCCTGGATGCTGCGCGCCCTGTCGCTAAGCCCCGGCAACGAACAGCGGCTCTACTGGGGAGCGGCCGGCGTCGATCAGCCCGGCAGCCGCAACTGGATGGGCATGGCCTCACCCGCCGCCGACGCGATGATCGACGCGATGCTGACCGCAACGGACCCTGCAGAGCTGACTGCCGCCGTGCAAGCGCTGGACCGGGTGCTGACGGCGGGGCGGTGGGTGATTCCGGTGTGGTATTCCAAGGCGACGCGGATTGCCCATGCCAGCGACCTTCACTATCCCGAGCGCCTGCCGCTATATGGCGACTGGCCGGGCTTCGCGCCCGATGTCTGGTGGCATGAGGAGTAGGATATGAAGCGCATCGCATTGCTGGCCCTGCTGATGGCCGGGCTTGCCGGCTGCAACACCGTGGCGGGGCTGGGGGAAGACGTGTCAGGCGGCGCCCGCACCGTACAGGGGATGCTGTAGGCTCCCCCGTCCGGCCGCTGACGAAAAGTTCTGTGCAGCGGCCCGGAACCGGCGCAGACTGGCATGGGTTGATCGCCCGCAAGCAGGAGGCAAGCGCATGAAATGGCACCACGTTCAGGAAAATTGGCCCGCGTTCTTCGACGCCATCACCGACCGCTGGCCGAAGGCGGATGAGGGCGATCTGGAGGATATCGACGGCGACCAGCGCGCCTTCATCTCCTATATCGCCGAGCTGACGGCGCAAGAGCCCGGCGAGGCCGCGCAGGAGATCCGCGACTGGCTGACCGGGGAGCTGCCGTCCGACGTGGTGATGGACCCGAGGCATGACGATCATTCGATCTCGCTGTCCAAGAAATTCATGCCCGAGGGCGAGGATGAGTTCGACGACGATGCCCGGTTCGGGGATGACAGCAACGAGGATCGGTGAGGCGAGGAGGACCTTCGCCAAGGTGAGGGATTCGGACCAGATTGTTCGGGCGGAAACAGGCGAGGCACTGCCTCGCCCCCGTCCGCTGCGGGACGCGCCGTCTGGTGCCACCGGCCGCGAAAGACTGTGTGAGGACAGCGCCCGACCTGGTGGGCGAGAAGCGCCCGCCGAGGGCGGGGCGGGCGCTGGCCGGGCCCTTTGGGGGCCCGTCCGGTGCAAATGGACAGGGCACGGCGTGGCGAAGGCGATGGCCTTCGCCAAGGCGGGCGAGGGCGAGGGCGAGGGCGAGGGCGAGGGCGACTGAAACTCGTGCAACTCGCCTGATTGCAACCCGTAAACCCCAACCGCCCCCTTGACCTTCCTTCCGCGCCGCGGCCGACTGCCCCCGGAAACGGGAGCGGGCACGGATGGCGGCATCACCTTTCACCAAATTCGTCGCCGCCAGCGGCCTCACCAACCTCGCCGACGGGGTGGCGACGGTGGCCTGGGCCTGGCTTGCCTCGCTGCTGACCCGAGATCCCTTGCTGGTCGCGGTGGTGCCGGTGGCGCTGCGGCTGCCGTGGTTCGTGTTCGCGCTTCCCGCCGGACTGGTCGCGGACCGGGTGGACCGCCGCGTTCTGATCCTCGGCATGGACGCGCTCCGGGCACTGGCCTTCCTCATCGCCGCTGCCGCGCTCTGGGCCGCGCTGCCGCTGGACCCGGCGCCCGCCAAGGGCGTGTCCGATCCGGCGCTCTTCGCGCTGATCCTCGGCGCCGCGCTGCTGGTCGGCATCGCCGAGGTGTTCCGCGACAACGCCGCCCAGACCATGCTGCCGGCGCTGGTGCCGCATGAGCGGCTGGAGCGGGCGAACGGGCGGCTCTGGAGCGTGGAGCTGGCGGGCAATGCCCTGATCGGCCCGGCGCTTGGGGCGATGCTGATCGCGCTCGCGCTGCCCCTGCCCTTCCTTGCCAATGCCGCCGCCTATACGCTGGCCATCCTTCTGGTCGCGCGCCTGCAAGGCCGCTTCCGCCCCGAGCCCACCGGCCCCCGCGACTGGCGTCGCGAGCTGCGCGAGGGCTTTGCCTTCCTTGCCGGCGCGCCGCTGCTGCGCAGTCTGGCCTGGATCACCGGCTTCTGGAACCTGCTGTTCCAGATGGTGATGATCGGGCTGGTGCTGCATGTGCAGGAGAATCTCGGCCTCGGTGCCCCGGCCTACGGGCTGATCCTGGCGGCCGGCGCCGTGGGCGGCATCGCGGGCGGCTTCTGGGGCGAGGCGATCATCGCCCGGCTGGGGCCCAGGCGCACGGCGCAATGGATGCTGGCCTGCACAGCGCCGTCGTTCCTTGGCATCGCGCTGGCCCCCGGGGCGCTGACGCTGGCTGTGGTGCTGGCGGTGTTCGAGTTCACCGGGCTGGTCTGGAACACCGTCTCCGTCTCCTACCGGCAGCGGATGATCCCCGACCGGCTGCTTGGCCGCGTCAACAGCCTTTACCGGCTGCTGGCCTGGGGGATGATGCCGGTGGGGCTGATCGGCTCGGGCCTGATCGTGCGGGCCGCGGGTGCGGTGATGCCGCGCGAGGCGGCGCTGGTGATGCCGTTCCTGGCCGCCGCGCTTGGCGCCGCCGCCCTTGGCGCCCTCGGCTGGCGCGCCTTGGGCCGCGGCTTCGGCACTGCCTAACGCGGCAGCACCAGTTCCGCCTTCAGCCCGCCAAGCCGCGCGCTGTCCCCCAGCCGCAGCGTGCCGCCATGGCTGCGCGCCACATCGGCGGCAATCGCCAGCCCCAGCCCGACGCCCGAGCCGCTGTCCTGGTTGCGCGACGGGTCCAGCCGCGAGAAGGGCCGTAGCGCCTCTTCCCGCCGGCCCTTGGGAATGCCCGGCCCGTCATCCTCGACCGAGATCACCAGCGCCCGGTCGGTCAGCAGCGCGCCCACCTCGGCCCGGCGGCCATAGCGCACGGCATTGCCGATCAGGTTCTCGACCGCACGACTGATCGCAGAGGTGCGCAGCGGCATCCGCCCCGCCCCCTCGAACACGCCCTCCGTCACCGGCTGCCCGCCGCGCGCCGCCCGCGCCGCAATCTCGCGCAGCAGCTCCAGTGGGTCGACCATCTCGGCCTCCCCCTCCATCGCATCCCCCCGCGCGAAGGCCAGGAAGGCGTCGATCAGCGCCTGCATCTCCTCGATGTCGCGCTCCATCGCCTTGGTGTCCTCATCCTCCGGCATCATCGCCAGGCTCAGCTTCAGCCGGGTCAGCGGGGTGCGCAGGTCGTGGCTGACGCCCGACAGCATCAGCGTGCGCTGCTCGATCTGCCGCTCGATCCGCGCCCGCATGTCCAGAAAGGCGCTGCCGGCCGAGCGCACCTCGACCGCGCCCGAGGGGCGGTAGGGCACCATCCGCCCGCGCCCGAAAGCTTCGGCCGCCAGCGCCAGCCGGCGGATCGGGCGCAGCTGGTTGCGCAGGAACAGGAAGGCGACGCCGGTCATCAGCAGACTGGTGAAGGCGGTCAGCACCAGCAGTTGATGCGGGTTCGAGGCGGCCACCCGCCGCCGGTCGAACTCCACCCCGAGCAGCCCGTGCCGGGTCTCGATCGCCACCCGCACGGCGCGCGAGGCGGTCAGGTCCACGCCGCGGACCCCCGGCACCTCCTCGCGCAGCGTGCCGATCACGGTGCGCCCCGACAGGTCGCTGAGCGCGAGGTTGTCTTCCAGCGGCCCCTCCGCCGGCAGCGAGGTGATCACCCCCGCGGGCGCCGCCAGCGCCGCCGCCGTCTGCCGCGCGGCCTCCGCATCGGGCGCCGCCTCCACCGCCCGCAGCACGGCGCTGAGCCCGGCGGCAAGGCTGCGCGTCATCTGCCGCGTCACATCCTCGTAAAGCCGCTGGGTCACCGTCACCGACACGACAAGCTGAAGCGCGACGATCGGCACGATCAGGATCAGCGCCGCCCGCGCATAGAGGCTGCGCGGCACGAAGCGGCGAATGGGGCCGGTCGGCGGCAGATGGGTTTGCGGCTGCGCGGGGGCTTGTGTATCGCTGGACATGGAAGCAGCCTAGCGGCGCAGGGGGAGAACGGAAAGATGGCAGATCCCTTGGTCGCCGGAGAGGCGAAGCAGGTGGCGCCCGGGTTGCGGCAGGTTCTGGCGCCCAACCCCTCGCCAATGACGCTGCACGGCACCAACACCTGGATCGTCGGGGAAGGCCGCGTGGCGGTGATCGACCCCGGCCCTGCCCTGCCCGCGCATCTGGCGGCGATCCTGGCGGCGCTTGGGCCGGGTGAGACGGTGAGCCACATCCTCGTCACCCATGCGCATCTGGACCACTCGCCGCTCGCCCGCCCGCTGGCCGAGGTGACCCGCGCGCCGGTGCTGGCCTATGGCGATGCGCTGGCCGGGCGCTCGCCGGTGATGGCGCGGCTGGTGGGGGCTGGGGGTGGCGAGGGTGTCGATGCGGGCTTCGCGCCCGATGAGGTCTTGGGGGATGGCGCTGAAGTGGTCGGCGAGGGTTGGCGGATGACCGCCCTGCACACGCCCGGGCATTTTGGCAACCACCTCAGCTTCGTCTGGGGCGAGCGCCTGTTTACCGGCGATCAGGTGATGGGTTGGTCCTCCTCGCTGATCTCGCCCCCCGATGGCGATGTGGCGCAATACATGGCCTCGCTGGACCGTCTGGCGGCTGTCGGCGCCCGGATCGCCCATTCCGGCCACGGCCCCGACATCGCGGACCCCGCCGCCCGCATCGCCGAGCTCGCCGCCCACCGCCGCCAGCGCGAGGCCGAGGTGCTGGCCGCGCTGGTGGGCGCCCCCGCCGATGCCGCCACGCTCGCCGCCCGGATCTACACCACCACGCCCCCCGCCCTGCGGGGCGCCGCCGCCCGCAACGTGCTAGCGCATCTGATCGACCTGTCGGAGCGGGGGCTGATCGCGCCGCAGGGGGCGCTCCGCGCAGGTTCGGTGTTCGAACGCGGGTGAGAGTGACGGGCGGCAGGTCGGTTGATCGAATCTGCCCGGCAGATGGCGCAGGGGAAAGTGGGCAGGAACGGTCGGAACCTTGCAGCCGCAGCCGCAGCATCGTGCAAACCGCCCCGCGCCGGACCGACCGGACACCCGAGCCAGCCCCTCGCAAGCCTCCCGCAATCCCGATTCAAGAATGTCACGAAACCCTCTGGACACCCCCCCACCACGCAGCTATATCCGCCCCGTGTTCCGGCGTAGCTCAGCGGTAGAGCAGTTGACTGTTAATCAATTGGTCGTAGGTTCGATCCCTACCGCCGGAGCCAAAACTTCCGCAAGTCGTTGAAGTTGCTACGATTTTCTAGATCTTGCTCCGATTTGTCACACAGAGGTGTCACACATCGCCAGCTGGATCGGAGGGCCTTCCCGCGCACCCCGCGAGGTCGGCCATGGGCGTTAATCTTCATCTCTTCCGGCGCGGCGCTGTCTATCAGTGGCGCCGCAGGCTTCCGGCGCAATCCACAGAAACCTGCATCCTGCAACTCTCTTTGCGGACCACCGACCCGCAACAGGCGCGTATACTCGCCCGCAGATTGACTGCAGAGAGCGACCGCATGCTGGACTCCATCCGCCAAGAGACCCTTACCCCCGCCGACGCCAGAAAATGGCTGCGCCAGGTCGTGACGGAAGAGATGGCGCGCATCGGCAAGGATCGGACGCTCATCTTCGCCGATGGCGGCGCCGATGCGCAGGCCGACTGGGCGATGGCCACCGCTTGGCGGATGCTGGCGACGCGCGGTGTGAACGCCGAGCTCGAAGACGAGGATCGCAACGACCTCGCTGCCGAAGGGCGCAGTCCTGCGGAGATCAACCAGCTCGAAATCACGCTCGACATGCTCGGCCAGGACGTTCGCAGCGAGCCCCGGATCCGGCGGATGGCCCGCGCGTTCCGCGAAATGACGGGGCGCGAGGAGCACCTGCCCGCCTCGATGCTGCTCATGCTGCGCAAGCTGTTCGTGGAAGGCCGTGCTGCAGCCTGGGAGCGGATGCCGGCGGATCAGGGCGTGGAGATCGCGTCCGAACTCGCCGCGCTCCTGGCGAAAGACCTCCTGCGCCACGAGCGCGAGGTCTTCCTCACTCCGCTCGACAGCCGCGATGGCATGAGGATGGCAGCCGTGCCCATCGAACAGCTGATGGGGGCGGCACCAGCGGAACCCCTCGCGCCAGCCCCACCGGCAGAGCCCGTGATGCCAGCCGCGGAGGTGTCCGTGACGGCACCAGAGGTCCACCGTCCGGCGCAGGTCCTTCCTCCTGTCGCCGACGAACCTGTATTCGACGCGAGCATCCCGGCCGTCATCGAACGCCTGATCATCCAGAAGTCGCGCAATGGCATCTCCTCGGTTACCCAACAGCAATACCGCTCTTTCGGAGCCCTGTTCGGGATGATCACCGGTCTGACCGACGTCCGTGGCATTCGGAAGCAGCATGTCTCGCGGTTCCGGGATGTCCTGCAACAGATGCCGAAGAGCTGGGGCAAGAGCCCCAAGGACGCGCATGCCACGCTCTCGGAGATGCTCGCCAAGGCGAAGTCGCTCCCCCCGGATCAGGTCGGCCTCGCTCCGGGAACCATCAATCGGCACTTGGACCACCTCGCCCAGTTGCTCTCCCAAGCGGATGATGACGGCATCTGGGTCGACGAGAAGGCGAAGCCCGCCAAGCTCCGCGTGAAGGAAGAAAACGCGACCGCGACAAGCGGGCCACCTTCCGCCAGCCGGAGCTCGAGGCGCTGTTCCGGTACACCATCTGGCAGGGGTGCGAGTCTATCCGATTCAGAAACGATCCGGGCGAGCGTGTCTTGAAGGATGGCCTCTACTGGGTGCCCATTCTTGCAGCTTACACGGGCGCCCGCCGAGAGGAACTGGCGGCTCTGGTGGTCGGCGACGTCCAGGTCGAAGAGGGCATCACCTTCCTGAACATCGTGGAGAACGACAACCGGGGGGTGAAGAATTTCTCATCGGTGCGCCGCGTTCCTATTCATGACCGCCTGATCGAGCTCGGTTTCCTCAAGCACGTCGAGAAAGCCCGGAAGGGAAAAGACCTGTTCCCCGAACTCCGGCCGAACAACCAGAGCAAGGTCGACCGCAAGAAGAAATATGGCGACACCTTCAACTATGCATTCACCAGGGCACTGTTCCTGTCGCTCGAGGGCAACCCGCGCAAGCTTTGCCTCCATTCGATGCGGCACTACGCTCGGCATCAGCTCGCGCTCGACACCTCGGTTCCGGAGAAGGTTCGGTATGACCTGGTCGGGCATGAAATGGATGATGTCGACAGCAAGACCTATGGGGAGGCGAGCCCGCTGAAGGCGCTGCAAGAGGCGGTGAACAAGCTGCCCGTGGTGATCTGATCGTCCCTGCGACCGCGAAGATCTTCATCTGCAGTGACATTTCCGAGCCGCCGGTTTTCGATTTTCGGGGCCGTGGGTGATCCTGAACATCAAGGCCCCTCCGCCCCCGGTGCGATTGCATCGGGCGGGGAAAGTTCAGGATTATCGAGAGACAGGAACGCGCAATGGCAAGACAAAGAAAGGCGAAGGACGACCTAGCCGTTCGGAAGGAAGTTTACGCGACCGCTGCCGAGTGGGCGGCCATCGCGGCGGCCGCCATGAGCGCGGGCGTGAGCATCTCACAATACCTCGTGGCACTGCATCGGACCGGGGCGGTTGCCGCACCGGCTCCGGGTCCGGAACGGCTGCTGACGATCGCGCGGCTGCAGGCCGAACTCGAAGCGCTGGCAGCGAACGTTGTCCAGATGCCGGCCGCGCCGATCCTCCTGGCGCGGCTGGTGAGGCTCGAGGAAACCCTGACTGCGATCGCGCGGGAGACAGCTGCATGATCACCTCCTGGGCGCCACTGAGCGACAGTCAGTCACCGGGTGGTGCGGCTGCGATGGTCGAGTATCTAGATGAGCTGCTGCCGGTTTCGTGGACACGAAGATAAGATCGTGATCAAGGAACTGGAGAGTGGATATGACGAGACGGAAGTTCAGCCGCGAGTTCAAGATCGAGGCGGTAAGGCTGGTGACGGATCGTGGTGTCGCTGTGGCGCAGGCCGCGCGTGACCTCGATGTGGCGGAGAGCGTGTTGCGCCGCTGGATGCGGGAACTGACCGCAACTCCTGCTGCGGCCTTTCCCGGGAATGGGCAGATGCGGGCCGATCTGGCCGAGATTGCAGCCCTGAAGAAAGAGGTCGCCCGGCTCCGGGCGGAGCGTGACATCCTCAAGAAGGCGGCCGCTTTTTTCGCGCGGGAGGTGTTATGAGGTTCGCCTTCATCGCCAGGCACCGCCATATCTGGCCGGTCAGCTGGCTATGCGAGACGTTGGATGTCTCGCGTTCAGGCTTTCACGCCT
>Ga0209024_1000771_pt1 | contig 41577 bp, 40 predicted proteins | sample AutmiccommunBRH5_FD_187380 | JGI IMG/M metagenome (GOLD analysis project Ga0209024, IMG submission 187380) | Deep subsurface microbial communities from Mt. Terri, Switzerland - Autotrophic microbial communities BRH/5 (SPAdes) (version 2) | ecosystem: Environmental > Aquatic > Deep subsurface >... | reverse complement strand
ATGGTACTGAAAAATCATGGCTATTCGGTCTAGGTCCAATAGAAGCAGACAATGAGCATGATGCAATTGGACGTGCCAACCGGTTAATTACTACGCTATCAGGACATCCAACTCCTGTAGAGCTTGAACCAGGCATGTGGGCGTGTTTGTACCAATTGGCTGATGACGACTACGTAGGTGTCGCTTACCAAACTGACAACTTTAGTTCGCCAATCAAGTTAAAGCCTTACCTGATGAAAAAGCATCAATAACTAATTGACCGGTTGAACGTGAAGACACTCGTGGTAGGCGACTGGTTTTTGTGCGTCTTCGGCATTTAAAAGAGGACTAATCGCATCATGCCGGTGTTTGCTGATACACACCGGCATGTGTTATGTTTGCTATTATCAACTACACAGGATGGTAAATGATGATACCCTTCACTGAACAGGCTCGCGACTACGCTACATACCATCAACATACGCTGACGCGATTGACCCACATGGCAGGCATACCATTCCTGGTCCTCTCCATGATGATTTTATTAGGCTTTGTTCATGTAACCATTCCGGGCATTCTAAGCATTGACTTGGCAGATATTGTGACATTCGTATTGCTTATATATTATTTTCGGCTGAATTGGCGCCTCGCCCTGGTGCTTACGCCAATATTGATTGTTTTTTTATGGGTAGCTAATCTGTTTAGTCATGCAGGACCGGATGAGTTTTCTTTGTGGGCTTTTCTGATTCTATTTCTGCTTGGAGGTATTCTTGTATTAATAGGTTGCTTTATTGAAGGCATGCACCCTGGCATCAAAACTCATTTAAAACAAACCTTAGTCGCGCCGATGTTCTTAATGGCAGAAGTCTTTTTTATGGCTGGTCGAATGAAAAAGCTCGAAGACGAAATACATGGTAATGAGCCCGTAGTATTTATTACAGATGAGAAATAGCGACATCTTTAAGCTCAATTAAGTCATCCCCGCAAAGACGGGGATACCATTGGACTCAAATAGTGGGAAAGCCACCATCATTTTTGCCGCATGCGGAGGCCTTCACTGCCCTTTCGGAGCGTCCTCCACTTGCAAATCTACTTCAGGTTTTTTCTGACTTTTTGAATAGCACGAATCTGAGCTACGGCACGAGCCAATTCAGCAGCAGCTACTGAATAATCAATCTCAGCACTTTTACTGGAAATAGCCTCTTCAGCACGTGCTTTTGCTGCAAGGGCCGCTGCTTCATCAAGACTTTCAGCACGCTCAACGGCATCCGCAAGAACCGTAACATAAAAAGGTTGTACTTCTAGCATACCTCCGGAAATATAATACACTTCCTGCGTGCCACCAGCTAAGGTAACACGGATCTCACCCGGTTTAAGCACGGTAAGGAGCGGAGCGTGTCCTGGAATGATCCCGATCTCGCCCAGCTCGCCCGTTGCAACAACCATCTCAACGGCACCAGAAAATATTTCCTTTTCCGCGCTGACAATATCCAAATGCGTTGTTATCGCCATGTCTGCCTGCCTTATAGTGTTTTAGCTTTGGCAACCGCTTCGTCAATGCTACCAACCATGTAAAATGCCTGCTCAGGCAAATCATCGTATTCACCATCAAGAATACCTTGGAAACCTTTGATCGTATCCTTAAGTGACACGTATTTTCCAGGTGAACCTGTAAACACTTCAGCAACGAAAAAGGGCTGGGACAAGAATCGTTGAATTTTACGCGCGCGCGAGACAACACGTTTGTCTTCCTCAGACAATTCATCCATACCAAGAATAGCGATAATGTCTTTCAGCTCTTTGAAACGCTGCAGGGTTTGTTGCACGCGACGAGCAGTATCATAATGTTCCTGACCAACAATTAAAGGATCTAGCTGACGCGACGTTGAATCCAACGGATCAACTGCCGGGTAAATACCCAGCTCAGCAATCTGCCTTGATAACACAACCGTGGCATCCAAATGCGCAAAAGTGGTCGCAGGTGAAGGGTCAGTCAAGTCATCTGCAGGTACATAGACAGCCTGAATGGAGGTAATAGAGCCAGTCTTGGTCGATGTGATACGTTCTTGCAACAAGCCCATCTCTTCTGCCAATGTCGGCTGGTAACCCACAGCAGATGGCATACGGCCTAACAATGCCGATACCTCAACGCCTGCCAGGGTATAACGATAAATATTATCAATAAACAGCAGAACATCACGTCCTTCGTCACGGAATTTTTCAGCCATGGTCAATCCAGTCAAAGCAACACGCAAACGGTTACCAGGAGGCTCGTTCATTTGACCATAAACCAGTGATACTTTATCCAAGACGTTAGAGTCTTTCATTTCATGGTAGAAGTCATTTCCTTCACGGGTACGCTCACCCACGCCAGCAAACACGGAATAACCGCTGTGCTCAATCGCAATATTACGAATCAACTCCATCATGTTGACGGTTTTACCAACACCTGCTCCACCAAATAAACCAACTTTACCGCCTTTGGCAAATGGGCATAACAAATCGATTACTTTAATACCTGTTTCCAGTAATTCCTGGCTACCCGCTTGATCTTCATAACTTGGTGGCTTACGGTGAATTGCCCAGTGCTCTTCAGCATCAATTGGACCGGCATCATCTACCGGGCGTCCCAATACATCCATGATGCGGCCCAAGGTTTTCTTGCCAACCGGAACTTGAATTGCTTCACCGGTATTCTCAGCTTGGACACCGCGCCTTAAGCCATCAGTGGTTCCCATAGCAATAGTTCGAACCACGCCGTCGCCTAATTGCTGCTGCACTTCAAAAACCAGATCACCCTCAATCAGTTTTAGCGCGTCGTTAACTTTTGGCACGCGATCACGCGGGAATTCCACATCAACGACTGGACCAATGACTTGTACTACTGTACCTTCGCTCATTATCTACCCTCTTTATATAGCGGCTGCACCACCGACAATTTCCGCCAATTCCTGTGTGATTGCGGCTTGTCGGGCTTTGTTATAAGCCAATTGAAATTCTTTGATCAAATCACCTGCATTATCGGTCGCACTCTTCATTGCAACCATTTTCGCAGCTTGCTCACAGGCCAAGTTCTCAACCACAGCTTGATATACCTGCAATTCAAGGTAACGTTCCAACAGTTCATCAAGTAACTCTTTCGCATCAGGCTCATAAATATAATCCCAATGGTGCCCCAAAGCCTTCGAGTCTTCTTCTGAAATGGGCAGAGGCAATAATTGCTTTACCAGTGGCTTTTGCGTCATCGTGTTTACAAATTCGTTATAAACGACATGCAAGGCATCGATTTCGCCTTGATAAAATGCATCCAGCATCACTTTAACCGAGCCGATTAAATCTTTAATGGCCGGGGCATCACCAAGCTGATCAATAGACGCTATCACACGCCCGCCCACGCGCCTAAAAAATGCCTGGCCTTTACGGCCAATAATGCATAAATCAACTTCCTTACCTTCAGCGTGCCAATTGCGCATGTGCAGCAAAGTTTCACGCAACAAGTTTGCATTCAAACCACCGCATAACCCGCGATCGGAAGTGACTACGATAATACCGACTCGCTTAATGTCACGTACCGTCATGAACGGATGATGATACTCGGAATTAGCCCGCGCCAAGTGTTTTACCACATCATAAATTTTGCTGGCATATGGTTTTGATGCACGCATTCTATCTTGCATTTTGCGCATCTTGCTCACCGCCACCATTTCCATCGCACGGGTAATTTTTTGCGTGTTTTTAATACTTGCGATCTTTGTTCGGATCTCTTTTGCACCAGCCATAATCTTGCTTCGCCTTAGTAATGCTTACCAGCTACCGGTTCGTTTAAACTCCTCAACCGCTGCTTTCAATTGCGACTCGATCTCATCATCGTAGCCACCGGCCTCGTTGATTTTCTGCATCAATGCTGCGTGGGAACTGTTCATGTAACCTTGCAATGACATTTCAAATGCGCTGATCTCTGCAACCGGCACATCATCCAGGTAGCCCTTATCCGCGGCAAACAGTGACAAGCCCATTTCAGCAACTGAAAAAGGGGAGTATTGCTTTTGTTTCATCAACTCGGTGATGCGCTGGCCACGCTCCAACTGCTTGCGAGTCGCCTCATCAAGGTCGGATGCGAATTGTGAGAAGGCTTCCAGTTCACGAAACACGGCCAATGCCAGTCGTGTACCACCACCAAGTTTTTTCATGATCTTTGTTTGTGCAGCACCACCTACCCGTGACACAGATAAACCAGAGTTAATCGCCGGGCGAATACCTGCATTAAACAAATCAACATCGAGAAAAATCTGACCATCAGTAATAGAAATCACGTTGGTAGGAACGAATGCCGATACGTCACCAGCTTGCGTTTCGATAATAGGCAGTGCCGTCAATGAGCCTGTTTTGCCTTTCACTTCACCATTGGTTAATTTTTCAACTTCATGGGCATTAATACGCGCAGAACGCTCCAGCAGGCGCGAATGCAAATAGAAAATATCGCCAGGATACGCTTCACGACCAGGTGGACGACGTAATAACAGTGATATTTGACGATAAGCCCAAGCCTGCTTGGTCAAATCATCATAAACAATCAACGCGTCTTCACCACGCTCCATGAAATACTCACCCATGGTGCAACCAGAATACGGTGCAATAAACTGTAACGCTGCTGAATCAGCAGCACCAGCCACGACCACGATGGTATGATCCATTGCGCCATGTTCTTCCAGCTTACGTACCAACGAGGCAACAGAGGATGCTTTCTGGCCTACTGCAACGTACACGCATTTAACCCCAGTGCCTTTTTGATTAATGATTGCATCAATGGCAATGGCTGTTTTACCTGTTTGACGGTCACCAATGATCAATTCCCGTTGACCACGGCCAACAGGGATCATGGCATCAACCGCTTTTAAACCCGTCTGTACGGGTTGGTCAACGGATTTTCGTGCAATAACGCCGGGGGCTACTTTTTCAATTGGAGACAATTTATCTGTCTCAATAGGGCCTTTGCCGTCAATTGGATTACCCAACGCATCAACAACACGACCGAGTAATGCATTGCCAACCGGTACTTCAAGAATACGACCGGTGCACTTTCCTTTTTGCCCTTCAGAAAGGCCGCTGGCATCACCAAGAATTACAGCGCCAACTGAATCGCGCTCTAAATTGAGCGCCAAGCCATAAATGCCACCGGGAAACTCAATCATTTCACCCTGCATAACATCGGCAAGACCATGCAAACGAACAATACCGTCTTTTACACTGACAATAGTGCCTTCGTTGCGCGCTTCGGAAACAACATCAAACTGCTCAATTTTTTTTCTGATTAATTCGCTGATTTCAGATGGATTTAACGCTATTTGTTCTGACATGAAAACTATCCTCTAAATTACGCGGCCAAATCGGTGCCAAGTTTATTTAATTTTCCTCGAACCGAGCCATCTATGACTAAATCGCCCGCGCGAATGACAGCGCCACCTAACAGGGATTTATCAATATTTACATCCAAGGTAATCCGCCGCTGCAAACGCTGACTTAGTGACCCTGTCAGTTCCTGCTGCTGTGCCTGAGTCAATGTTGAAAAACTGTTGACGGTTACGATTAGTGTTTTTTCCTGTTCAGCCCGTAGCACCTCAAACTGTGCACTGATATCAGGCAACAAAGACAGGCGCTTGTTCTGGGCAAGCAAGGCAATGAGATTTTCTATTTCTCGCGTGTTACCCTGTTTAGCAAAAACCGAACAAAAAAGCTGGCTTTGCTGCTCCGACGTGGTGACAGGGTTCTCGACAAAGCGCCGTGCATCGGGGTGCAGTACAGCTTGTGACAAATCGTGCAATAGAATAGACCAGCCAGCAAGTTGCTTGCTTGCAAGTGCATGTTCAAAAATTGCCTTCGCATAAGGCCTGGCGATTGTGGTCATGTCTGACATATCAAATCTCTTCGATCAAATTATCCAGCAATGCACTGTTTGCTTGCTCATCAATTTCGCGCATCAGTATCTTTTCAGCGCCAGCAACTGCCAGTATGGCCACCTGCTTGCGTAAATCCTCTCTGGCACGATTTACTTCTTGCGCAATTTGTTCCTGCGCTGATTTAGCCAGCTTTTGCCCTTCCTGACGCGCTTCATCTTTCGCTTCTTCAACGATCTGAGCAGCACGACGACTGGCTTTTTCGACGATTTCAGCAGCTTGCGCTTTGGCTTGTTTCATCTCATCCTTAACCCGGTGCTGCGCCAGCTCCAACTCACGCCGGCCACGTTCAGCAGCAGCCAGACCATCTGCTATTTTATCTTGTCGCTCTTCCAACGCCTTAGCAAGCGGTGGCCAGACAAATTTCATGGTAAACCATACAAACGCTGCAAAAACCAGCATTTGTATGACCAATGTTAAATTTATATCCAAGATTTTTTCTCCTGTAACAAGCTGGGTGCGTTATCAAGAACCCAAATTAGCCAGGAAGGGGTTAGCAAATGTAAAGAATAGTGCAATACCCACACCAATCATGGTTACCGCGTCAAGAAGACCTGCAACGATAAACATTTTAACCTGTAACTGGGGAATCATTTCAGGCTGTCTAGCAGAGCCTTCAAGAAATTTACCGCCTAATAATCCAAAACCAATCGCTGTACCCAGCGCACCTAATCCAATCAGTAACGCAACAGCAATTACCGTCATACTTTGAATTTGTGCTATTAAACTTGCAGCTTGCATATCAATCCCCTTAATGGACAATGTTAAAATAAAAGTTTTTTAGTAAACCCTGCTAATGATTTTCATGAGCCAGACTGAGATAGACAATCGTTAACACCATGAAAATAAATGCCTGCAAGGTAATGATAAGAATATGAAAAATTGACCATATCAAACCCAGTATGAATTGCGCTATACCCAGTGTCGTCGTACCAGCCAGTGCGGCTGTTGTGTCTGCCGAGGGGTGCAGGGTTAGCAGGGCAATCAGGATAAAGATTAATTCGCCTGCATACAAGTTACCAAACAGACGCAAAGACAGTGAAATTGGCTTGGCAATCAACCCAACCAGCTCCAGCAGCAAGTTAAATGGAATAAATACTGGATGGTTAAACGGTTGTAATGTCAATTCTTTCAAAAAGCCTTTAGACCCTTTCACCTTCAAACTGTAGAAAAGAATTAAGAAAAATACCGACAAAGACAGAGCAAAGGTTAAATTCAGATCATTAGTTGGCACTACCTTCAAGTAATGTATGCCCATCATGCTAGCCAATACAGGCAGGATATCTACAGGTACGATATCCATGAAGTTCATCAACAACACCCACACAAATATGGTCAAGGCCAGTGGGCCTATTACTTTGTTTTTACCATGAAAACAATCTTTTACTTGATTATCGGCAAAAGTCAGCATCATCTCGGCAAAGTTCTGTAGCTTGCCAGGTATCCCCGTAGATACACGACGAGCACCCAGGTACAAAAACAATAAGCACATGACACCAAGAACCACGGAAAAAAACAAGGTATCCAGGTTTAATGTCCAGAATCCACCATCGCTACCCAGCCGCATGGCTTTGACGTTATAGGTCAAGTAGGTCAGGTGATGCTTGATATATTCAGTATTTGATACCATTTCAGTCACTTTCCAGTCTTTTCTACATTATTAGTAAATATTAATGGGGCAAACCAAAGCACCATTTGTGTCATGATGTATGCAGCAAAAAACACCAGCGGGTTGACGCTAAAAAAAATAAACACCAGGGAAAACAAGAAAATCGACAAAAAAAGCTTAATCGCTTCCCCTTGATAAAAACTATTGACTATTTTTTTTGCCGCACGCGCACCCTGATATTGAAACAATTTTTTTGCAAAAATCGCATTAGGCACGGCACTGATCAAAGCGCCCAACATGGCCGACAATGCCGCTTCTGCTCCTGACACGATGCCAGCAAACGCCGCAATCACGAGCCCCATGCCCAACTGATACGCCAACAAACGTCGCGCACCCTGCAAACCTTGTTCGTTTTTCACAAATTCACCCATCTATTCGCGCGGATTATAAAGTAAACAATATGGATAAGCAACGGCATTTTTCATCTATACTTACAGTAAGGGTGCATGAAACCCACTTTCAGTGTCTTTCAGGCCCCGGTTTTTCCAACCAGCAGAAGGAAGATGTATCATGTCTGAAAAACAGCAGCGCACCGCCGCGAGTATGCGGGAGAAAATGATCAATCGTTACGGCGATGGCCTACACCATAAACACGATAAACTCCACATTCCCTACCGACACCACTGCAAATCCCACCCCGTTCAACCACACACAATACTTGATGATGTGAAAGAAAATTGTTCAACTGGGCTTCAGCGCGAATTTAAATTAAGAAAAGTGCGAAAACGACTGGATAAAGGACGATTCCATTGATAAAGTGTAAGTATCCAGATCAGGTTAGCCACTTTCCTGATTGGGAATAGAAGCAAACGGCCTGAGAATTCTCAGGCCTTTTTTTAAAGCGTATGTTCTGTAGCCTTGTTACTTAAATGGTAATATTGGAATAACTTCACTACACGCTTCACACCAGCCGTTTTTCTTGCAATTTTTATCACCCGATGTGCTTGTGCAGGAATAACATCACCCATTAAATACACAATGCGATCTGCGGTCATGACTTTAAATTCATTGGGATTAATTTTTGCATCGGCCAAAATTTGACTATTTATTTTGGCGCTGATCCAACCATCTTGCAGCGCGCTGTTTTCAGTTGGGCTAATACTTAACTGATTAAACAAACGGCGATAGCCTGATACAGAAACAACTCGGGTTTGCGCTTCCTGTCGAAGTGCAGCACTTGGCACATGACCTGCCAATAGAATATCGCCATTAAACACCGCCAGATCGATGGCGCATTCAGCACATTTAAATGTTTCATTCTTATACAAAGCCCGGCGGGCATTGGCGCCTAATTGGAAATCACTGATTTTCTTATAAATCTCATGCCGATCATAGATCAGCGTAGCACCAGTCCAGATACTACTGAGGCAACTAGACAACAAAACGCAACTGCCTATTATAAGCAAACCAATACATAGCCGGTTGCGCATATCAGCTGATATATCGAAAGACTTTAACCACCTTACTCACGCCATTCACCTGCCTTGCCACATCAACGGCTAAACTCGCTTGCTCATGGGTCGCTATTCCTAGCAAATACACCACGGCATTTTCAGTCACCACGCGTATTGAACCAGACTCCAGTCCTTTCTTTGTGAGCATTTTTGCACGTACCTGACCGGTTATCCAGCTGTCTTTACTGCGTTGCGTAAGCGACGTGGGTTGACCAATTGTAATTTCATTATAAACCCGAATCACATTCGGGGTTTTTTGGGCAATTTTTTCAGCAAGTACGCGCAAGGAAGCAGTTGGAGTCTGCCCTGCTAACAAGACCACTTGATTAAAACTGCTCACCACAATATGGGAATCACGAAAGCGCGGATCCGACACGATAGTTTTGTTCACGACATAAAAAATACGCGCATCACTTTCTATCGTGGTCACGTTGCGTCGATCATAAACAACCATCCCTGCAGCACCTGCAACAACGAAAGCCACGCAACTGGTCAACATACCACTCAACAGCAACAAAATCAGCGTCTTATTTTTCATCTCTACCCCAGCATTTGGCCAAATAATGATTGATCAATCAGATCGCAAAAACAATGTAAAATGAACAAATGTGTTTCTCGGATACGCGCGGCATTATCCCCAGGTACACGCAATTCAATGTCTTCCGGGCCTAAGTGATTAGCCAGCACGCCGCCATCACGTCCGCTTAAAGCAATGGTATCCATGCCGCGATCATTGGCGGCATTTACCGCATGCAAGACATTATCTGAATTTCCTGAAGTTGACAAGGCAAGTAAGATATCTCCTGCCTGGCCAAGTGCCTGAATCGGACGTGCAAATACTTGATCATAATGACCGTCATTACCCACCGCAGTCATAGCAGACAGATCCGTTGCCAAAACAATCACTGGCAACGGGGGACGCTCGACCTCGAAATGATTGAGCATTGCTGCAGAAAAATGCAAGCAATTGGCAACCGAACCACCATTGCCGCACAACAATATTTTCCCATCATTAAGCAGGCAGTCAACTAAGCGATGCGCCGCTTTGGCAATAGCCGTTGACATGGTATCAGCAACGGCTATTTTCGCCTCAATACTAACACCAAAAAGATGCCTGACCCGATCTTCCATTTGCGTCATATTTTCTACCTTTTAAAAATCAGTTCCAAACGCATTTTTTATCCATTCAACCCTGGGAGGAACCCCCTCCATGCTCAATACATCAAAACGAACAGCCTGATCTTTAAGTTTGTGTGCTGATAAATAAAATAATGCGGTCTTGATTAGTTTTTGTCTTTTACTGTGCGTCACACTGGCCAGCGCACCGCCGAAGGCATTGGAAGCGCGTGCTCGCACTTCAATGAAGACCAGGCAGTGACCATCGCGCATAATTAAATCTATTTCACCGCAACGCGTACGGTAATTACTTGCGACCCAGCGCAATCCATGCGTGGTGAGATATTGCAATGCCTGGTCTTCTGCTGCAAATCCTATTTTTTGTGACATGTCCTTTCCTTGACATCGTATATTGTCTTAATACTCGATTCCGCAGTTTTTCAATTTACCTTCAATCCGTTCGGGGGTATCAGAAAAAAATGCTGAATCGCGTTAATAATGTCCTTTGTTTGGATAAATCCCCCCTAACCCCTGAGGTATCCCCTCATAAAATATCTCCCCCCTTTATAAAAGGGGGGCCGGGGGGGATTTAACGGAACAACCACTTAACAACAAACATCTGCTTATTGCTCAACATTTGAAAAATCCCCCCTAACCCCCCTTTTATAAAGGGGGGAATCTACCCATTGAGCAGTAGCGTCATCATTTTCTCTAATGCAGGCAGATCGTCATAGTGGATTACCAGCGTTCCCTTGCCGGCTTTTCCGGGCTTTAGCCTGACTTTCGTCTGCAACTGTTGTGCCAGGTTTTGTATTTTGTCCCGATAAGCAGGCAGGATGTCGGGTATTGTTTTCTCAACGGGGTGTAGTGCTGCTCCTGCTTTGACCCTGATAACCAGGGCTTCTGTCTCGCGTACCGACAATCCTTTCGCCACCACCAAGGCTGCAACCTGACTTTGTTGATGCTCATCAAGCATCAACAGGCTACGGGCATGACCCATGTCCAAATCACCAGACGCCAGCATGTGCCTAACATCAGCACTCAGATTTAACAAACGTAAATAATTACTCACCGCCGTGCGTGATTTACAAACCAAATCTGCCACTTGCTGATGCGTCAGGGCAAATTCTGTGGTTAGGCGATGCATGGCGCGCGCCTGATCCAATGCATTTAAATCCTCACGCTGCAAATTTTCAACCAGTGCCATGGCCATGGCCGTTTCATCATCAACTTGTCTTAAAACAACCGGCACATCGGTCATGCCAGCTAATTGACAGGCGCGCCAGCGCCGCTCACCGGCGATAATTTCATACTGTCCAGGGGATAATGCACGCACCACGAGCGGTTGCAGCAAACCCTGTTGTTTAATCGATGCAGCTAACTCAAGCAAAGCCGGCTCATCGATGTCACCGCGTGGCTGGTATTTTCCGGGCTGCAGACTGTCTATGGCAAGCGTTAGCTGATCTGATACTTGATTACCCATCAGCAAGCCGGTGTCCACATGGCTTAGCAACGCAGATAAATTTCGTCCCAGACCACCCCGTTTTACTGTCATATTTCTACCTTATTTTGTCACTGCGTGCGATTTGGCTACTATTTGTTTACCCATCAGCTCAGAGGCCAGTACCATATAAGCTGCAGCCCCTGGCGAGGATTTATCATACTGCAGTGCAGGCATACCATGGCTGGGCGCCTCCGCCAACCGCACGTTACGTGGCACCACCGTACGATAGACTTTATTGCCAAAATGTTCCAACAATTGCTTGGAAACCTCCGAACAAAGACGATTACGCACATCATACATGGTGCGCAACATACCTTCTATTTGCAAGCGCGGGTTCACAGACCCTCTAACCTGCTCCACCGTTTTTAATAAAGCCGCCAAACCCTCCAGCGCATAATACTCACATTGCATGGGAATTAGTATTGAATCAGCGGCAACCAGGGCATTAATTGTCAGCGTGTTCAAAGCGGGCGGGCAATCAATTAAAATATAATCATAACGGCTTTGTAAAAATTGCAATGCCTTGAATAAGAAGGTTTCGCGATGGCTGCGCTCCATTAAGCTGACTTCGGCAACGGTCAGGTCGCCATTGGCGGGAATCAGGTCAAAACCACACAACGTGGATAGCGCTGCTTGTTCTGCCAGGCAATCATGAAGAAGCACATCATTAGCAGTGTGCACCAAAGCATTTTTATCGATGCCGCAGCCCATGGTGGCATTGCCCTGTGGGTCAAGATCTACCAGTAAAACCTGTTGCTGATTTGCAGCAAGGGATGCAGCCAGATTAATGGCGGTTGTGGTTTTTCCTACACCGCCTTTTTGATTGGCAATGGCTATGACTTTCGCCATGATGATTCCTTACTAAATAATTTCACCATTATTCCCCTCTCCACGCACTCGGGGAGAGGGTGCCCGCAGGGCGGGAGAGGGGCTCCCACCATGTTTACTCTATGTTGCGCGCCACATTCTCAATAATCACACAACAACGCTCACCATCAACGCCTGCGACAGAATATGATTCTACCCGATAAGGATGACTAATGCTCGCCAGCTCTGATGCAGGGACCCGCCCCTTCATCGCTAACCAAATGCCATCTGCCGCTAGTAAATGACCGGTCCAGCGAATCATTTGGTTAAGATCGCTAAATGCCCGACTGATAACTGTATCAAAACCCCGGGCCGGGTGGTAGTTCTCAACGCGTGTTTGGACAATTTCAACATTATCGAGTGACAGGGTGCGCTTTACTTCATTTAAAAAGCGGATTTTTTTACCATTGCTGTCCAATAACACCACGCCACATTCAGGCCGGGCAATGGCCAGTGGAATCCCGGGAAGACCGGCACCAGTGCCAACATCAACCAGGCGTGAACCTGTAACCCATGGCAAAATAGCCAGGCTGTCCAGCACATGACGCGCCACCATGGCATCTATACCACGTACTGCCGTTAAATTATAAGCGTGATTCCATTTATCTAACAGCGTAAGATAATCTAACAACGGTTCAACTGGCACCTGCACACCCAATTGCGCCAGCCCATCGCTCAATTTGTGCTTAATCCCATCCAGTTCACTCATGCCAGCAACCGCTGTTTTTTTAAGTGCACCAGCAATAACGATAAAGCGGCTGGGGTGATACCTGAAATCCGCCCTGCCTGAGCGATCGTGGCTGGTTTAATTTGCGTTAATTTCTGAATGACTTCAGCGGATAACCCGGTAACGCGGCTGTAATCGAACGCATCGGGCAACGCAGTCTGCTCATGTTTGCGCAGGCGCGCAATATCCAGCTGCTGGCGCTCGATGTAGCCTGCGTATTTGCTTTGTATTTCCACTTGCTCAGCAACTGCCGGCGGTAATGCCTCCAGGCTCAAATCATCCACGGCCTGTAAATGCTGATAGGTAATCTCGGGGCGTTTTAACAAATCCACTGCCCGGCAGTCATGCAACAGGGGCGCTGCCAAAATACCTTGCAACGCCTCATTATGACCGACACGCACCCAGGTTTGGCTCAACTGGCTATTGGTTTTTTCTATACGCTCACGTTTTTCACAAAACGCTTGCCAGCGCGCATCACTCACCAAACCCAGCTCACGCCCTTTTTCAGTCAGGCGCAAGTCAGCATTGTCTTCGCGTAATAATAAACGGTATTCCGCACGTGATGTAAACATGCGATAAGGTTCCTGAGTACCACAGGTAATCAAATCATCAATCAACACGCCCATGTAGGCATCAAAACGCCGTGGACTCCACATGGCTTTTTCGCGGACTATAAGTGCGGCATTCATGCCGGCGATCAATCCCTGCGCTGCCGCTTCCTCATACCCTGTCGTGCCATTGATCTGGCCGGCGAAAAAGAGATTGGGCAGGGGTTTGGTTTGTAAAAATGGTGTCAATCCACGTGGATCAAAATAATCATATTCAATGGCATACCCGGGGCGGGTGATGTGGGCGTTCTCAAACCCCTTAATGGTACGCACGAATTGCACCTGCACGTCAAATGGCAAGCTGGTAGAAATGCCATTGGGGTAAATTTCATCGGTCGTCAAGCCTTCCGGTTCCACAAAAATCTGATGGGAGAGCTTGTCGGCAAACCGCACTACCTTGTCTTCTATCGATGGGCAATAACGCGGGCCTATGCCTTCAATCTCGCCGGCATACATGGGCGATTGATGCAGGTTATTATGAATTATTTCATGGGTTCGGGCGGTCGTATGGGTGATATGGCAGGGGAGTTGCTGGGGATGTTGCCCAACATGGCCTAAGTAGGAGAACACAGGCAGAGGTGTATCGCCAGGCTGCACAGTCATTTGACTGTAATCCAGCGTACGCCCATCGATGCGTGGTGGTGTGCCTGTTTTTAAGCGCCCGACCGGCAACTCTAATTCGCGCAGGCGCTGAGCTAAGGCAATAGCAGGTGGGTCACCAGCGCGTCCACCGGCATATTGACTCGTGCCGACATGAATTTTGCCGCCTAAAAAAGTCCCCACGGTCAAAACGACCGCGCGCGCGCGTAAAATGAGGCCCATTTGCGTGCGTACACCGGTGACGATACCACCCTCGACCAACAAATCATCAACGGCTTGCTGAAACAAGGTTAAATTCGCTTGCGCCTGCAATTGCTGGCGTATCGCTTGGCGATAAAGCACGCGATCCGCTTGCGCGCGAGTCGCACGCACAGCAGGGCCTTTGGAGGCATTCAAAATTCGAAATTGAATACCAGCCAAATCAGCGGCATGCGCCATGACGCCATCTAGCGCATCAATTTCCTTAACCAAATGCCCTTTGCCAATCCCACCAATGGCCGGATTGCATGACATCTGTCCAAGCATGTCCATGTTATGGGTTAACAGCAAAGTCTGGGCACCCATGCGAGCCGCAGCACAAGCCGCTTCTGTGCCGGCATGACCACCACCGACAACAATTACATCATATTGCTTTTCAAGATTCATGGTAGACGCTTAAATAGGGGACAAATCGTTTAATTATACACATTTTCATCATGATGGACAGTCTATAATTTAACACGACACGCAACGCGCACCTGAATAACCATCATTCTGGCCACAGTGATGCTTATTCATTCGATTCAGCAGTTTTTCAATGTACACCCGATCCGTTCGGGCTGCTGCTTTCTGTACGCGCAGCCAAGGCACTATCAGCTGCGGAAGGCTCAGGGCATGGGGTAGGTGTTGTGGTTGGTGCAAAAAATCCATGCTCACTACAGGGAACTTTATGCACCGCTGATGATGCGGCCTCAGCTTTTGGGCTTTCCGGACGGCAGTGCTTGGCCAGGCGCTCAGGCGTGATGCATTGAGCCATATGAAAGCCCGACTTGTACCGAGGGTTACCCTGCATTTCTCCAGCAATCTCACCCATCGCTTTAACGGTTTCCTGATACTCTCCATCAATTTCACCGGTGCCTGTAATGCCATAGTCTGCGGCCAGCGCACCCTCTTCCGTCACAGCATCAGCTGCCATTGGTTGAAATACATCTTTACCATATTGAAATAATCGCAACGTGATGGTGTTAGGGATTAATGCCGGGTAAAGCTCAAAAAACTGCTGTATGTCTTCAAGGATCACGTATTGATCATCAACGAAGTCAAACACAATTTCGGCATCCGGGTGGTCAGAGGCTAGTTTGTGCATTTGCGCATAGAGGATATTGATTTTATCGTGGTCACCAAATAACCTTGATGATAGTGCATAAAAAGGCTTTAATATTTCATTCTCGCTGAGCAGACTAAAATCATTTAAATTAAGTATTTTATCTTGCAAACCCAATTGTTCTAGTGTTGCAAAAAAAGTCTTAATCGTCTCCCCAGGCGCTTTGCCAAGATAAATATCTGATAACAGCAAGCCATCAAAATTCACCTCTAAATGTTCACTTAATAAATGCAATGGCTTATAACAAGACCCGAATCGTTTCATCGTGCCGTTTAACCCATCCAGTCCTAATGACTGCCGGTTTGAACCAACCATAATAGTGACACCGTCATAATCCTTGATGGTATTTTTAATCAGGAAATCAATGAAATTTTCATTTTTTTCCAGGAACCCTGATAGAGCGACAGGTATTTCTGCACAGTAACAACCATCAAAATCGATCGATACAACGTGATGTTTTGGCATTCTAATCTCTCAGCATTATAAAACAGTGCCCACATTGTATATAAAACATGCAAAAAGATCAACGAGAATCTATTTTTGCCTGGACATAGTGTGACGTCTAAAGCCATCATTGTGAGGCAGGTTATGTTGAGGCTACTTTTAAACGGAACTTGAGCCCGTGCTTCCCAGGCTAGGCTTATCGTCATCAAGCGCTTCGTCAGGCCCGCCCGCATTATTTTTGCCAGCATTACCGGCAAAAAATCTAGGTTGTATAGCCACGTCTGCCCCCTTAAGCGCTGCAAGCGTCGGATTTTTTTCAAATTCAAGATAAGCCTTTTCATTAAACTCAGGCAGGCTCTCAGCCTTCGGCTCAAAACGATTCAGCAAAATATGGGATAAGACCGCCAGTGCAAACCCTGCTGCCAATACCCCAAACCCTATGCCAAGCGGCATAAAAATAAACGAAACAAACACCAGCGGGGGAATTAAGGCATCAATTAACACGGCACGCACCAGTGACATTTTCTGAAAACGGATCACACGCACTTGATGATCAGAAGTGGCCTGTAACTGCTGCATGTCCAGATACAATTGCTTTTTCCGGGATGGCTCTTCACATCCGTTAAACGCTGCAAGAAGTTCTTTGCTGTCTTTTGCAGCATTTTTCCCTATTTCAGTTGACTTGGCAATCTCAAGCTCCCCTTTGACTGCCGCTGTGGTGATGGTTAACACAAAACATAAGGCCGCACCAACCACGCCAAGAATCAAGGCTGTTGCAGGAAGCAATGCGGCTGGAGGAAAGAAAAAACTACACAACACACTAAACGCCGCTAGCAAGCCCACAGCATAAACCAAATCATTGATTATCCCGTAACGCTTGTATTTCCAATCAAATTCACACTGTTTTTTATCTTTTATCAACGCATCAAGCTGTAATTGCAACACGGCTCGCTCATCAGGATCAGTTTTTGTTTCAACCAGTTTTGCTTGCAAAGCGGCAATACCGTCTTCATATTGCTTGATGTATTTGTTGTGCTGGGTGGATTCCTCACAAAACCGCCAGGTGGTTAATGAGATATCTAATAGCAGCAACCCTGCGGTTAGCGCATTACCCATATAACCTAACATCCCGCCGCCAGTTAGCCAGAAAAAACACACCATATTGGCGGTAGCCCAGATGGAATCATTCAATAACGACAGTTTGCGTGCCTGCCACTGGGTTTTGAAGCGCTCCCAGGGATGGATTTTCTTTTCTTCATCACCCATCCAGGGGCCTGCAATGGTATGTTTTAATAGCAGAGATAAATTAATGCCAAAACGCGCATAATATAGAATCCAGCTAATGTAACCCAGGGCAGGCGCAGGCGCTGCCAGCGCTTGCCCGGCCTGCTGCTTGCCGGCAAAATCATCCGGCAACATACTGATGACACTGGTGAGCAAACCACCGCCCCAAATCCAATAGAGACGCCGGCCATTCAGCTCACCCATCCACTCTTTAATCACCGACGTCTTACCAGTGCTAAATTCCTGCATTTTTTCAGCAATGAATGGCGCAATAATGGTTAAGCCTAAGTATTTTAAATGTTTTTCTGAGGCATTACTGGCATCGGCCAGTAAAGTGGCGGGCGTTGGTTTTTTGTCACTGTCTTCCAGCTTCGCAATCAAATCGGCACAATGTTTAATTTGCACGTCACGCGCGCTTTTTTGTTGCCGCCGATGTTCAGCTTCGTCAAGGTGGTAAAGCGCTGAAAAGAGATAAAAAGCCAACCGCAATTCCTGTGCAAGCACTGATTTCTGCAGTCCATTTAAAAATTGGAAACTGGCAGGGTTGATTGCGGCTACTTTCTTGCTGTAGATGTCATGGGCGTGTGCCAGTAATTGCCGCTGGTCAGACAATGCCCGTATATCCCACGCAGACACTTGATTCGCACGATAGGTATCAAACAGGTTTTTGATAGCTTCTTGATCCCGGTCTGTGAGTTGGCCGGATAATGTGCTCTCCAAAATGCTACTAACCATATATCACCCCAGCCTTAATCATCCGGTGATCAAATTAAATCTATTACGCGTCCAATGTGTACTATTTTATAGCATATATATACCATAGCACGCATTCGGCAAACAAGGTAATAAACCATGGCTTTACAATATTAACGGATTATTTACACAACAGAGGGATCTATACTGCGCTGATACACATCATCAAAACGGGTAATATCATCTTCGCCCAGGTAACTGCCAGTTTGGACTTCAATGACGTACAGCGGATCCTGGCCCGGGTTACTGAGGCGATGGCGGGTTTTTTGCGGAATATAGGTTGACTGATTGACGGTCAAATTAAACTCGCGTTCATCATTGATGACTTCGGCAACGCCACCAACCACCACCCAGTGCTCGGCGCGGTGTTGATGTAATTGCAGTGATAATTTAGCACCTGGTTTAATCATTAAACGCTTGACTTTAAAGGCCAGGCCTTCGGCCAGTACTTCATAATAACCCCATGGGCGATGGACGCGTAAATGATCAACAGCCAGTTGCCCATGCTCCTGGCTTAGTGAGCTGACAATTTCCTTGACTTGCTGCGAGTAACGTTTATCAGCGACCAGCACTGCATCGGCGGTAACAACAATAATTTGATCACGGATACCTAAGGTCGTGACCAGCGTGTCTTCGCTGGTAATCAGGCAATCATAGCTATCTTTGGCAATTACCTTGCCATGCAAGGCATTGCCGTTTGCATCCAATTGATTCGCTTCAGCAACGGCAGTCCAGCAGCCTAAGTCACTCCAAGGCAAGGTAACTGGCATGACAACCGCTTTGCTGGTTTTTTCCATCACAGCATAATCAATTGATTCATCACGGCATTGTGAAAACGCATCCGCCTCCAGGCGCAGGTAATCATGATGCTGATGTGCTCCTGTTAAAGCCTGCAAGCTGTGGGTATAAATATCCGGCGCATGACGTTGCAATTCAGCTAGCCAGTCGCCTGCACGACAAACAAACATGCCGCTATTCCAGTAATAATTACCGCGGGCCAGGAAGGATTCAGCGGTTTTTACATCCGGTTTTTCGCAAAAATTACCGACTGTAAATATACCAGCTGCGCGCGCTGCTGCCGTTTCAATATAACCATAACCTGTTTTAGCACTGTCAGGTTGTATCCCGAAGGTAACCAAATCATGATGGGTTGCGGCATGATTTGCACCGTGCAACATGGCAGCACGCCAGGCATCCGCATCCGCAATCCAATGATCAGAGGGCAAAACCAGCATCACGGCATCTTCCCCTGCATGAGCGGCAATATAATGCGCCGCCGCCGCTATTGCAGGCGCTGTATTACGTGCGCAGGGTTCAAGTAAATAGGTAGGTTGAGAGGCGAAGCCTTGCAATTGTTCCTGGCAAAGAAAATAATGCGCCTCATTACTGACCACGAGAATCGAGCTGTCAGGCAGGCTCATCGCCCGTTGCATGGTTTGCTGTAGCAGCGAGGATTCGCTTTGCAAACGCAAGAATTGTTTGGGAAAATTTTTCCGTGATAAGGGCCACAACCTTGTGCCAGAGCCACCGGCAAGAATAACAGGGAATAATTTAAGCGTCATGGCAACTCACAACTTGGGCATTATTGCACCGCATTTTAACAGTATTTTGCCCAAGGTAGCAATCAAGTCACACAATACCTGGCTGACAAAAATAAAATCATAGCGTATATTTTTAACCTCGGTACGCGACAAAAAATAGTATACTCAAAATTTGTCATCCCCGCGAAGGCGGGGATCAAAGCTAGCAATAGCATTGTACTATTTCAAAAATGGATTCCCGCCTTCGCGGGAAAGACAATATCATTTTTGTCATGTACAAAGATTTTTAACTTAAATAGATTACAATAACGCGAAAAAATGGGGAATAATGCATGAAAAAAGCGGTCATTTTACTCTCAGGTGGACTTGATTCAAGCACGTGTCTTGCCATGGCCCGTGCGCAGGGGTTTGTTTGTCATGCCTTGAGTTTTAGTTACGGCCAAAGGCATGCATACGAATTAACCGCCGCCCGTCGACTGGCTGCAGACTTAGGCGCCGTTGATCATCGCGTGGTGAACCTTGATATCGGCCAGTTTGGTGCCTCGGCCCTGACCGACACAGGCATCGATGTACCTGAACATGACGCCGGTGCTGGCATTCCGGTAACCTATGTTCCTGCCCGCAACACGGTTTTTTTAGCCAATGCGCTGGGTTTTGCCGAAACTATCGGGGCTTATGATATATTTATTGGTGTCAATGCCGTGGATTATTCAGGTTACCCGGATTGCCGCCCTGAATTTATCAACGCCTTTCAAGCCCTGGCCAATGTCGCTACCAAAGCCGCTGTCGAAGGACAGCAATTTACCCTTCACGCGCCATTACTTTATTTAAGCAAAGCCGAAATAATTCAAGCCGGTATCAAGCTTGGTGTTGATTACCGTCTCACCGTGTCCTGTTATTCACTGAATAATCAAGGCGCTGCATGCGGGCGTTGTGATAGTTGCATATTACGGTCGCAAGGTTTTGCCGCAGCGCAAGTGGAAGATCCTACCAATTATCAATGAGTTATCATTCTTTACACAATTGTTACAATTAATTGGTTTTTTTTCATTCACAACCTATGAGGCCGGTGATACACTTCCTTTCGATTTCTAACCAAGGAGGATTTACTATGTTTGAGTTTTGGCAAAGATACTGGAAAACAATTACACTAACAACTGCAGCACTGGCAACCGCCGCACTGTGCATATTCGCCCCACCAGCACTGATTGCTGCCGGTATTTTTGCACTTGCTGCCTCAGCCCCATTGAATATTTTAGGCGCTACAGCAGCAACTGTGATTGCAACAGGTGTTGTAGCATCTGTAGCTGCTGCTGTAATAGTCGGTGCAGGCGCGCTCATGGGTTCTGTTCCTGGTCTGTTCAGCCGATTGGGTGGCTGGCTCTTTAATACCGATAGGAATACAGAAGAAGAAGATGATGATGATGAACTGGTTGAAAACTCTGTTGGAAATCCAGCAGCTAGTCAAGCTGCAAGTCCATCAGCAAGTCCACTAATAACACCATCAGATGCAGATGCAGATGATGAAGATGAAGAAGATCAACAGCTGCCCAGCCCGTTCTCCGGTCTGTTCGATAAAACAGAGTCAACTTCGACATCAAGAGCCGAATCACCTTCGACTCCTGGACTGACGGAAGATACTGCTCCAGCTGAAGCAGAAAGGCCTGCTCTTCGAAGGCAAGATGCATCAATAGACCTGCTCCACAGCGTAAATCCAACGCCGACATCAAGTCCAGTATCACCAGCAATAGCAGAAGATGCAGCGAGGGCTGCTACAGCTAAGTCTCCTCTTGAGAGACAACCATCAAGGTTTGGGTTCAATAATAAACCCACAGCAGCAGCAGAAGAAGATCCAGCAACATTGCGATCTACACTTCAAGGGCCAACATCGCCTTCTACAACATAACCACAAAGAATGTTATCTGCATCACCTGTTCCAAAACCAACTGATGAATCAAATGGTTCAACAGCAACCCATGATCCATGGTTTGAGAATAGGCGCATCATAACAACATCACATCAAAAAACGCGGTTTAAGCCGCGTTTTTTATTCCCCCCAGCGCCGCACCAGCCCACAGTCCAGATCAAACAGATCCAACACCCGCCCGATACTGTCATTAACTAAATCATCAATGGTTTGTGGCTTATTGTAAAAAGCCGGCACTGGCGGGCAAATGATGCCGCCCATTTGCGTGATAGCGACCATGTTTTGCAAATGCCCCAGATGCAATGGTGATTCACGCGGCATTAATACCAGCCGACGGCGCTCTTTTAATACCACATCAGCAGCGCGGGTAAGCAGATTACCAGCTATTCCATGCGCAATTTCACCTAATGTTTTCATGGAACAAGGCGCTATGACCATGCCTAAGGTCTTATACGAACCACTGGCAATGGACGCTGCAATATCGGCGCAGGGATGGTATACATCAGCCAGCGATTTCAGCTCCTCAGCACTGATACTTGTTTCATAAGATCGGGTTAAATGGGCAGCTTTACTTACTACCAAATGGGTTTCCACCGGCATGGCTTGCAGAACCTGCAACAGGCGAACACCATAAATAATGCCGGATGAGCCGCTGATGCCTATGATAAGACGGGGATTTTGCATGGGGTAGGTGCTCCAATCGTTATTGCTATGCAGCAATCATCGCACAAATGCGTTATAATTTTCCATTTCTATTCTATCGCTCCTGGATAACGCTTATGACAACTGTTCGAAACATGCTGGTTACCAGCGCCTTGCCTTATGCCAATGGTCATCTGCATTTAGGCCATTTGGTTGAGCACATCCAAACCGACATCTGGGTGCGTACCCATAAAATGCTCGGCCATCAATGCATCAGTGTCTGTGGCGATGACGCGCACGGCACGCCCATCATGCTGAAAGCGGAGCAGTTGGGTATCACGCCTGAAGCCCTGACGGCTGAAATGAAGCAAAGCCATGAGCGTGATTTTGCAGCGTTTGATATCGCATATGATTGTTACCATACCACCCATTCGCCTGAAAACAAGATGCTGGCGGAAAGTATTTATACCACCTTGCAAGCGCGTGGTGACATCATCAAGAAAACCATCTCCCAGGCTTATGACCCGGTCAAAGCCATGTTTTTACCTGACCGCTACGTGAAAGGCACCTGTCCTAAGTGTGGCGCGCTTGATCAATACGGTGATAACTGCGAAGCCTGCGGTGCGACCTATGCGCCGACTGATCTGCTGGATGCAGTATCGGCTATTTCTGGCGCTACACCTATTGAGAAAGAATCCGAGCATTATTTTTTTGACCTGCCCCGCTATGAAACCTTACTAAAAGAATGGACCCATCAAGGCCATTTACAAACAGAAGTAACAAATAAGCTGGATGAGTGGTTTAGCGCAGGACTTAAGCCCTGGGATATTTCCCGCGATGCCCCCTATTTTGGCTTCCCCATTCCAGGCACGGTGGACAAATATTTTTATGTGTGGCTGGATGCCCCGATTGGTTACATGGCCAGCTTTAAAAAATATTGCCAAGAGCAAGGGCTGTCATTTGAACAATTCTGGGGTAAAGATTCAAGCACCGAGTTGTATCATTTTGTCGGCAAAGACATCGTCTATTTTCATGCCTTGTTTTGGCCTGCGGTCTTAGCCGGCAGCGGCCATCGCCTGCCCACAGCGGTGTTTACCCATGGGTTTTTGACCGTGAACGGGCAGAAAATGTCAAAGTCACGTGGCACGTTCATTGAAGCCCGCACTTATTTAGATCATTTACACCCTGAGTATTTACGTTATTATTTTGCTGCCAAATTAAATGGCCGCGTGGATGATTTGGATCTTAATTTTGATGATTTCACCAACCGCGTCAATGCAGACCTGGTGGGCAAGGTCGTCAACATTGCCAGCCGCTGCGCAGGATTTATTAACAAGCGCTTTGATAATCAGCTGGCAGGCACGCTGGACGACCCGTTATTGTATGAGACACTGCTAGCCTCACGCACGGCCATTATAGAAGCCCTGGTGCAACGTGATTACGCGCGCGCTATTCGCGTGATCATGGAAGGGGCTGATCGGGTCAATCAATACATCGACACGAAAAAGCCCTGGCTGATTGCCAAAGAGCCTGAGCGCCTGCACGAGGTACAAATTATTTGCACCATGGGCTTGAACTTGTTTCGTGTCTTAATCACGTATTTAAAACCCATTTTACCGCAAATGGCCAACGCTGCTGAACAATTTCTAAATTGCGCGCCATTAAACTGGACGAGCATTGACACGCCGTTACTCGATCACCCCATCCATGCCTTTTCACCATTGATGACACGCGTTGAAAAAGACAAGATTGACGCCATGCTTGCCGATGTGAATAGCAAGACGACCCCCGGCAAGGAGCAGCAATGATTTCGGTCAAGGCAATTGATGCATTGCTGCCGCAAACCCAATGTGGTGAATGCAGTTTTTCCGGCTGTCTGCCTTACGCAGAAGCCCTGGCGCAGGGAAGCACCTCAATTGATCGCTGCCCGCCAGGCGGGGTTGAAACGGTCAAGGCACTAGCACAGCTATTAAACATAGATGCCAGCCCATACCTTGTATCAATTGCGGCAAACACCCGTCCACCTGCATTGGCCATCATCCGTGAGGCAGAGTGCATCGGCTGCACCAAATGCATTCAAGCCTGTCCCGTTGATGCCATTATTGGCAGTGGCAAATTGATGCATAGCGTCTTGCCTGATGAGTGCACCGGCTGCGGGCTATGTGTTGAACCCTGCCCTGTAGATTGCATTGAGATGGTGGGGGTGCCTGAGGCGGGCTATGATAAAGATCTGGCGCGCCAGCGCTCCAATGCAAAGGCTGTGCGGGCTTTGCGCGAAGAGCATGAGCAGCAACAAGCTTATCGTGAAAGGCGCAAACTCGCTGCGCGCACTATTCGCAATGAGCAAGACCGACAGGCCAAGCATGATTATATTTTACAAGCGATGGCACGGGCAAAGGCGAAAAGCAGGCCATGAACAAACAAAAACGCCGCGCTATTTTTGAGCGATTCCGTGCCAAAAACCCACACCCTACCACTGAACTACGCTATCAATCGGCTTTCGAGTTATTGATTGCAGTGATATTGTCCGCGCAATCGACAGATACCGGTGTGAATAAAGCAACAGCAAGATTGTTTCCTGTGGCAAACACACCTAAAGCCTTGCTTGAGCTTGGTGAAGAAAAACTCAAAGACTATATTAAAACCATCGGTTTATTTAATAGCAAAGCCGCCAACATCATCAAAACCTGTCAAATACTACTGGAGCGACATGATGGGGAAGTTCCGGCTTCGCGCGAGGCATTGGAAGCACTGCCTGGCGTTGGCCGGAAAACCGCAAACGTGGTACTCAATACCGCATTTGACAAGCCAACCATCCCGGTGGATACGCATGTATTTCGGGTAGCAAACCGCACAAATCTCGCCAAAGGCAAAACACCCTTGGCAGTTGAACACGCCTTGCTCAAACACGTGGAAGGCGAATTTTTACCCAACGCACACCACTGGCTGGTGTTACATGGCCGCTATGTCTGCACCGCCCGCAAACCCCATTGCCCTGAGTGCATTATTCGCGATCTATGCGAATATCAGCATAAAACACCAGCGTCTTGATAGCCGCTGATGCGTGATACGCATTGTTTTGCCCTGCCTTCAACGCAAAGCAATACCTGTAGGCCCGACAAACCCTGTGCCGCGCGAGCGCTTGCAATCAGACAAGTGACCGGTATCCTGCCGCACGTCGCAGACAAACACCTCACTGGCAAGCTCATTGGGAACATATGCATGCGAGCCTAGGTTATTGAGCGCGACATTTCCCGAGCCATCAAACTGGCCGTGGGTCGCTGCACAATTTTCCAGCAAACCCGTATCCTGACGCACGTCACACACAATCACCTTTTTATCACCTGCATTAGAAACATAGGCATGCAGGCCCGCAGGGCTTAAGATAATGCCTTCCGGTTCATTAAAAAGGCTGCCGGACGAATCATCACAAGCATCGACTGTCTGGCCGGATACACGGCACACAGAAATCGTGCTGGCACCTCGGTTAGCTACATAAGCTAATGTCCCTGCCGCATTAACTGCCATGTCGGCAGAAGCTGCAAACGTACCACTTAAACTTTTGACGCAATCGCTCAACATGCCGGTTGTCACATTGACTAAACAAGCCGACACACTGGCGGGAACAGGACCTAAATTAGCCGTATAAAGTATGCCGCCATCCGGGCTAAACGCTATCGCATTCGGCAAAGCAAAATCTTTGCCTCCTGCATCCACGCACGCACTAACTGTCCCTGTTGCCTGGTTAACCTGGCAAACTGATATTGTGCTATCACCAGGATTTGCAGTATACAACAACGTCCCTGCGGAGTTTAAGCCAATCCCCTCAGGCGTAGTCCCCTCACCAGTACTGGTTTTATCACAATGGCTTAAAAAACCCGTGGCAGGGTTTGCCTGGCAGAACGACACCGAATTGCCCAATTGGTTGGCAACATAGGCATGCTGGCCGGCCGTGGTAACCGATACGGCTAGGGTGTTGGCAAGGCTCGGTTGTGAACATAAAAAGGGATCAGGAAGTGGATTGCCTGGCGCTTTGGTTTTACATACCACAGGCCCACCATCAATTCCTGATGCAGGCACCTGGCTACCATTAATAACCAGGATTAAAGTACAGGTTTGCTTTGGTGCCAGCGTAAATGGGTTTGCACACACACCGGCGCCGGTTAAGGTTTGGCTAACGCCTGCAATGGGCACCATGGTTAACGTACGGGTGATTTTGGTTTGATTAGTCACCTGATAGCGCACGGTTTCTGTAAAATTACTAGGCAATAATAGTGACGTCACAGTATTTATTTCTGGAATAATGCTAAATTTAGGCTGTGTGCCTGCCTGCAGGCAGGTGCTATATACCAGCAGGCTGGCAATAAATAACATGGTGGTAATTGGTCGTTGCATGATTCGCCCCTTAAACAATATAAAACAGCGCTAACTGCAGTTGCTGGGCATAGAGATGGCCCAGTGACAACCCCTGATTTAACGTTTGCCCTGCGGCACGGGATAAATTACTGCGACCCCAATCGGCAAATTCATAACCAATAGCGGCATGCAGCTGGGGCGTTAACGCCTTTTGCAAACCAGCACCTACGGTATAGGAAAAAGCGGTTGTGGTATGGGAGGTAAATGGGGGCGCTGCAACTTCCTCAACAATCTTTGGGGTAATAGTAAAATCATAGGCACGATTAAACCCAACCCCTAAACTACCACTAACATAAGGCTCAATAAAACGTCCGGCATGGCCTATCAATCGACCTTTGATTGCCACAGCAGCATGTTGAACTTTATAAGTATAATTAAAATTATTAAAATCAGGATCTGCATCTTCCCAAATATCGCCCGCAAGCTTCGCACGGCCTGCGCCGCTAATAGCAATGCCTACCTGACTTAGTATTGCCTGGCCTAAAAAATGCGCCGGCAATGCGCGCTGCCAGCCTGCGAATAATTCAGCACTGGCAAACGCTGACCTGTTGTTATCCGCGGTATAGGTTTTTTGCACATCGTCTTGCAAATAAAACGTTTGCGACTGATTGGCACTCGCCCAGGCAGGGCCTGCACTCAAGCCCGCAATAAAATGGCCTGTAGCACTGGCCTCACCTAAGGTACCGGCTAGCGCATTGCTTGCAAGCAAGATGCCGCAAAATACCGTCATTATCCTTACCATGTCATCAACACCTTACTAAATCATGCTTAATTTCAAATTGATATAAGGCCCGTTAAAGCTAAAGGGGCGACTTCTGGCATCGGTAGAAACAATCGCCATGGTTCCAGTGGCGAACTCAGGCGTTATAAAGACAGTCCCCGGTTGCACCAACGTATTCGGGCTAACCGTTGATATGGCATTCAGATAGCTTGCCATTCGATAACCTGCCTCAAGGGTTAAGCTACGAACATTTTGACCATGATAATTATAAAACACCCCCAGCTTGCCATCAGCACCTGGCACCACCTGGGTGGCATCAGGCGCGGTTATTGCCTGGTGACTGGTTCCAATGCCTAAACTTGTTAAGCGCGCGGAAGTCGAGGTGAAATTATCCTGTGTGCGCATGTTGCCTACGGTGAGAGAGCCTAAAAGCTGGCCAACAAACCCAAAGCCTGAATTCATTTTATACTGTACATTCAGGCCTAAATCAGGTCCTGCCCCTAAATACTTTGAAACATTTTCGGTTTCAAATGAAAACGAAGGATCCGGTGGCAAGGCATAGCTATAAGGAGTAGCAGGGCTTCCCGCATAATCGCTAAAGGTGGTGGTAACGGTTTGATTTAAACGCACTATGTTGATACCACCAAACAACCTGGTTTGCAGATGAGAGCCATATTCAACTAATTTTTCTGCATTTAATAACACGCCATCAAAATCAAACTTCACCTTACTGTCTACCCGTTTTATCCCAAAAACCGGCGGGCTCATTTCATAGGGAGGGCCGACAAATTCAACCGTGGTTAAATCAGTATTGCGTGAGGCTTGTTTAAACGAGGAATCGTTGGTGTCTAGATGGATCCAGTCAACCGCAGCACTATAAGGTGAATTGGCCACCGCATAATGAAATCCTAGTTCAAATGCCGGTGAATAATCGGGCTTGATTGCCTGGTAATGCCAACTTTGAGAATAAGGTTGTGTGCCTGAGACAAAGGTTGCGTATTTTAAATTGTCACTGGTGGGTTTGAGAAACAACACGCCGGCGTACACATCGTGCTTGTTATTGCTAAGCGGCTCTTTCAGAAGCGCTTTTGTGGTTGGGGTGGCATGCCCTGTGATTGAGGTAGATAATAAAGCCAGAACAAGGCTTACAAACACGTGATTTTGTTTCATTAAGTCAATTCCTTTTAAATTCGATTCAACCTCGAAGTCCCATCAGCAAGGCTTAAGGTAGTGCCAAACCAATAAGCCGCCAAACATTAACAAGCTGGTTGAATAGATGCAAGAAAAATATTTTTTGGTAGGGGGGTAAAAATAAAAAAAATCGATCTACATTTTGTCTCGTACCAAGAAAAACAGTTTAAAGCCTAAAAAAACCACCAGCAGCAGGGCAACCGCATCTAAACGCACATATTCACATCAAGAAGCCTACGTTCCGCGCTTTATGCGCGGAATCCAGTCTAGATCTTCATTCAAGATCGTCTGGATGCCGTGCATAAAGCACGGAACGTAGACAAAAATAACCGTTATAGTGCTCAAAATTAGATGCGTTTGCCCTGCCACCAACAACGAACTGCTTGCTTTATTTAATTTTTTTTCGCGGCCTGACCCAGCCTGGCACGGTTTTTTGCCTGGAGTCGGTCAAGGTTAATTCACCTGCGGGCACGTTTTTACGAATGGTGCTGCCAGCACCTATGGTGGCGTTTTCACCAACAGTCACGGGAGCGACCAGTTGTGTGTCTGAACCGACAAATACACCGTCTTCGATCACGGTTTGGTGTTTGTTGGCGCCATCGTAATTACACGTGATAGTGCCCGCGCCAATGTTTACCTGTTTACCAATGGTCACATCACCTAAGTAACTTAAATGGCTGGCTTTACTGTTACTGTCAAATACGGCATTTTTTGTTTCAACAAAATTACCAATCTTGCAATTCGCCGCCAGTTTTGTGCCCGGTCTTAACCTGGCAAATGGCCCGATTTGACATGTTGCGCCAATCTCACACTGTTCAAGCACGCTGTTGGGCAATACATCACAACCTGATGCCAGCGTAACGTCACGCAAGCAGCAATTTGCACCAATAGTACACCCATCACCAATCACCACCCGGCCTTCAAAAACCGCATTCACATCAATAAACACATCGCGACCACAGGTCAGCTCCCCGCGGATATCAATGCGAGAGGCATCGGCAAGGGTCACGCCAGCCAGCATGAGCTGATTCGCCAGGCGCTTTTGCCAGGCGCGCTCTAAACATTGCAGCTGCAAACGGTTATTAACCCCCAGGATTTCGGTGTAATCATCGACTTGTAGCGACACAACCGGCGAGCGCTCTGCAACCGCCATGGCAATGATTTCAGTTAAATAATATTCTCCCTGCGCATTGCTGTGGCTTAATTTGGGCAGCCAGCGATTTAAATCGGTCGCGGGCGCGCAGCAAATGCCACTGTAAATTTCTTTGATTTGACGCTGTGGCTCACTGGCATCTTTTTCTTCAACAATGGCTTGAATATGGCCTTGCTCATCACGCACAATTCGACCTAAACCGGCAGGATCAGGAACTAAAGCCACCAGCAAGGCCAGTGCGGCATGCTGTGTTGCCTGCCTTACCAATGCCGCCAGGGTGCTTGCCTGTATCAAGGGCACGTCTGCCGATAACACCAGTACCTGGCTTGTAGGCGGAATATGCGGCAAAGCCTGCATCACCGCATGCCCCGTGCCTAACTGCGCGGCTTGCACCACCCAGTTAACCGGCAAAGCGGGCAAGGCTTGTTTAATTTCCTCACCACCGTGGCCTATGATCACATGAATATTTTCAGGATTTAATAATAAAGCGGCTTCAATCACGCGGATGAGCATTGGTTTTCCGCCCAGTTTATGCAACACTTTCGGCGTATTAGATTGCATGCGTTTGCCCTGTCCTGCGGCAAGAATAACAATATGTAATGACATGGTAATGTTCCTGTGGTAATTGAGCATTATAGCCTGAGCTATCGTTGCAGGTATTGTATCGGTTAGAAAAAAAATTGCGAATAAAGGATGTTAATAAATGACCATTTTTCTTGAAGTAGCTAAAGTGATTCTTAAAGCTGAAATTGACACATTAAAACAGCAATCATTTGCTGATGATAAAGCCTGGACAAATAGGTTTTTCACTGCACTTGGTGCTGGCCGTGATCGCACATTATCCAGTAATAAACGCAAATTGCTCAATACACTCTTAGACCAAATTACCAGCATGCAACCTAACGAAAATGACATGCAGGCATCTGCGCTGCTACAACAACTACTTATTGAATGCCGCAGCGCAGGGAAAAGCTTGAGCGATAAAGAAGGATATGATGAAGGCCGCTTTGGCCCGGCGCTTGGGGAAATGGTCAATTCAATTGTGACCTTTTATCACAACATGCAAAACTCAAAATTGCTCAATATTCATCATGATGAGGATCCATTCAATATATTCCGCTATTTTGCTGCATTATATGCCTCAAAAGAAGTCATAGAGAACTATAACGACGGATTCATTAACCGATTATTAAAGCATCCAAAAATTTCCGCAGCAAGAGCATTGGCAGCCACTAAAATCCAGGCGGTTTATAGTGCCCTTGACGAATGCGAACGTGATTTGGAGGTGTTGGATCCGCAGCATCCACGCTATACAGAGGCAAGAAAAAAACAGGTTTTAGCATCCGTAGCCAATCTGGAAAACAAAAACACTGAATTATGCCAAGCATACCGTACAACAGATCTAGGCTCCCTGGGCGTGTGTCTTGCCCAAGCTAAGGCCGAAATTAACGGTGAAAAAACCCTTGCAGCTGAAGCCGCTGCTGCTGATACAGAGGAAACTGACACACCAGCGGCCGCCGCTCAACCCTGACTAAGCTCGCCGCATAAATCAGTTTCCATCAACACCTTGACTTCGCTCACGCTGGTTTTTTTACTAAATAAATACAACAGCTTGCAATGTGCCGCTTCTGGCGTCATGTCATAGCCACTGATAAGACCTGCCTCTTTTAGTCGAAAGCCGGTGGCATATTGCTGCATTTCTACCCGTCCATGGGGGCATTGGCTGCAATTGACTATCACCACACCGCGCTGGCAGGCCTCTTTTAGCAATTGCAAAAGTCGCGGTTCATTGTTTGGCGCATTCCCTGCCCCATAGGTTTCAAGCACCAGGCCATGCAATGGTTGTTGCAACAGGTAAGCCAGTACATCAATAGTAAACCCTGGGAACAATTTGAAGTTGGCAATAAAATGCGGGGTAATGGTTTGCAGGCGCAGCGGTTTTCCAGAAGATTTAAGTAGCAAGTCATGATGCAGTACGATGTCAATGCCAATGCTGGCCAGGTGGGGGAAATTAGGCGAGTCAAAGGCATTAAACTGCTGGGCACTGATTTTTTGGGTGCGATTGCCACGCAACAAATGTTGATTGAAATAAACACACACCTCGGTGATTGGCTGGTGCGCACAAAGCCACAGTGAGGTAACGATATTATCAATCGCGTCATTGCGCGCTTCTGACAAGGGGATTTGTGAACCGGTGAGAATAACCGGCTTGCCGAGATTTTCCAGCATAAATGACAAGGCAGATGCCGTGTAGGCCATCGTGTCCGTGCCATGAAAAATGACAAAACCATCAAAATGCTGGTATTCATCCCTGATATCCGCGGCAATACGGTTCCATTCAGTAGGTGTCATGTTCGATGAGTCAAGCAAAGGATCATATTCTTTAATCACGTAAGCTGGCATGTCGGCATGGGAAAATACCGGCAACTGCGATAAAATCGATTGCACATGGCCTTGAAGTGGCTCGTAACCATGCCGGGTTTTAACGCTACTGATGGTGCCCCCGGTATTTAAGATTAAAATATTTTTTTTCATGCTGGTCAAAACCCCAATTTATGGTACGTGCTATACTGTGTGCGGCCATAAAATGCGGTTTTTTGGCGTCGCTATTTTTTGTGTGATGCGCTTTTTAAAACGCAGGACCTAGTTATTCTACGTTCAAGTTTTAAAAAATGCAGCACGCACAAAAGAGCAAGTCAAAAATCGCATTTTATGACCGCACGCAGTATATTATACTGCGTACGGTCAAGCCGCGGGAAGTCATCCAATAGACAAGATAAATAAAACCAACTTTGTACATGACAAAAATGATATTGTCTTTCCCGCGAAGGCGGGAATCCATTTTTGCAATAGTACAATGCTACTGCCAGCTTGGTTCCCCGCCTTCGCGGGGATGACAAATATTGAGTGTATTATTTTTTTGTCGTGTGCTGAGTAAAACCACTATTCCATAATAATAGTGGTTTTATTTGCCAACCTCTTACATTTTATGGAAAAATCAAGACATTAATGGTTATTGTAAGCAGTAAAAAAACATGGTGATTGATCGTGCCGGTTATCGGCTGAATGTCGGGATCATCCTGATCAATGAATCCGGACGGGTTTTTTGGGGCAAGCGCCATGGGCATGACGCATGGCAATTCCCTCAAGGCGGGCTGGCCACGGGTGAAACGCCGCTGGAAGCGATGTACCGTGAACTGGGCGAAGAAATAGGCCTGGATCACGGTGATGTAGAAGTGCTTGGGGCAACTAAACGCTGGCTTAAATACCGGCTTCCCAAACAATACCTGCGCCATGGCAGCGCGCCTTTGGTCATTGGCCAGAAGCAAAAATGGTATTTGTTAAAGCTTACCACCAGCGAACAAAAAGTACGCCTGGATTTGAGCGACTCGCCAGAATTTGATAGCTGGCGCTGGATTGATTATTTTGAGCCACAAGAGCATGTCATTTTTTTTAAAAAACAGGTTTACATGCAAGCCTTAAAAGAATTAGAGCACTTTCTTAAAAAACGCCGCACACTGTTTGGAACACGTCGAAAACGAGGTCAGCCTAGTCGCTAAATGTTAAAAATATTAAAACGTATCGTACAGGATGTAACGACAGTAAGTCATTTAGCTGATGCCCTCGCTATTTTAGTGCAGCGGGTACGCAAAGCAGTTGATGCCGAAGCGGTATCAGTCTATCTCATTGACAACAAACTGGCAGAATACGTATTAATTGCCACTGAAGGCTTGAATAAGCAAGCCGTATCCAGCGTGCGAGTTGCCTTAGACAGTGGTTTAATTGGTTTGGTTGGCCGCCGTGAAGAGCCGATTAACATTGACAACGCACCCGACCATCCGGCCTTTCATCAAAACCCGCTCTTAGGCGAAGACCGCTTTAATGCCTTTTTAGGTGTGCCCATTATCCAGCATCGCAAATTGTATGGCGTTTTGACCGTCCAAGGCGCCGAACAGCGCTGCTTTGATGACGCCGAAGAAGCATTTTTGATTACCCTTGCAGCCCAATTAGGTGGCATTGTGGCTCATGCCGAAGCGACGGGTGAACTGGCGCAGTTAACCCAATTAAAACCGGCAGGAATAGAAAACGCTGAAATTACCCAAATTGCACTAACAGGCATTGGCAGTGTGCCCGGCGTCGGGATTGGTACAGCGGTGGTGGTGTATCCTCCCGCAGACATTGACGCAGTACCTCGCCGCACCATTGATGACGTAGAGCAGGAGATCGCTGTATTTCATCAGGCATTGCAGGCGGCACGCGATAACATGCACCGCCTAAGTCGGCGCATGAAATCAAGCGTTGCCGAAGAAGAACATGCCCTATTTGACGTTTATTTGCGCATTCTTGATAAGGATAATTTAGGTGCTGAAGTAGCAGAAGTAATCCGTACCGAACGTTTGAGCGCACAAGCCGCTCTTGCCACCGTGATTAAAAAACATATTTTCCAGTTTGAAAGCATGAAGGATGATTACCTGCGTGAGCGCGCCAGTGATTTCCGTGACCTCGGTCGGCGTGTGCTGGCAGAATTACAATCATCCCAGCAAGAGGAAATTGTCTACCCCCGCCGCACGATACTGGTCGGTGATGAAATTACCGCAGCAGCCCTTGCCGAAGTGCCAGAGGGGCAGTTAGCCGGCATTGTGGCGGCAAAAGGCTCCAACAATTCCCACGTGGCTATTTTGGCTCGTGCGCTGGGCGTGCCTACTGTCATGGGCGTTCGCGGCCTGAAGATTGAACAGCTATCCCGTCGCGCCATGGTAGTGGACGGCTATTATGGCCATGTTTTTATCTCCCCATCAAAAGCATTGCTTGCTGAATACAAACAATTGGCACATGAAGAAGATGAGCTGAACCAAAGCCTGGTTAGCCTGCGCGATAAACCGGCAGAAACCACGGATAATTACCGTGTCTCCCTGCAAGTCAATACAGGCCTTGCCATGGATGCGGGCTTGTCGATGAGTGTCGGCGCTGAGGGGGTGGGGCTTTATCGCTCGGAAGTGCCTTTCATGAGTCGCGATCGTTTCCCGTCCGAAGATGAGCAATACATTATTTACCGGCAAATTCTCAAAGCATTTGCTCCACGGTCAGTGACCATGCGCACCCTGGATATTGGTGGTGATAAGGTATTGTCTTATTTTCCCGTGGAAGAAGACAACCCCTACCTTGGCTGGCGCGGCATTCGGATTACGTTAGATCACCCCGATGTATTCTTGTTGCAGGTGCGAGCCATGATGCGTGCCAATGAAGAGCTCAATAACTTGCGCATCATGTTGCCCATGGTCACCATGTTAAGTGAAGTGGATGAGGCGATTTTACTGATTGATCAGGCTTATGCCGAATTGCTGGAAGAAGGTTGCGCTATCACCAAACCACCCGTGGGCGTCATGATTGAAGTACCTGCCGCGGTCTACCAGACGCGCGAATTTGCCCGCCGGGTCGATTTTCTCTCTGTGGGCAGTAATGATTTAACCCAATATTTACTGGCCGTGGACCGAAACAACCCACGGGTGGCGGGCCTTTATGATGCCTTGCATCCGGCCATGCTACGCACCCTGCTGAAAGTGGTCGAAGGAGGGCATGCAGGGGGGGTTGATGTCAGTATTTGTGGCGAGATGGCCAGCGACCCCCTGGCTGTGATTTTACTGTTGGCCATGGGGTTTGATACCCTCAGTATGAACTCCTTCAGTTTACCGCGGATTAAATGGGTGATTCGTAATTTCTCCATCGCGAATGCCCGAAAGATCCTGGCTGATGTACTAGAGCTTGAACACCCAGCCGAAATACGGCTGTATTTACAAAAAGCACTGGAAGACGAGGGATTAGGTGGTTTAATCAGAGCGGGGAAATCATGATTATTGCAAGCATAATGGAACATGGTGCCATGTATGCAATGACGGGCGCATTTGCCGGATTCATGGCCGGCGTACTCGGTATTGGTGGCGGGATGGTGGTCGTTCCCGCGCTGGTGTATATTTTCCATCACACGCAAGTTATTCCGGACTCACTGGAAATGCATGTTGCCGCAGGAACATCGCTGGCAATCATGATTTTTACAGCCCAGGCATCTGTGCGCGCCCATAACCAACAGGGCGAAATACTCTGGCGCATATACCAGCGTTTATGGTCAGGCCTTATCATCGGCACCATCACGGGAGCCATCATAGCTGATTTATTACCCACCCACTGGCTTAAATTTTTATTCGGGGTATTTTTGCTGTTGATTGGCTTAAACATGTTAACCAATGTCCATGTGACCTACCCACATCGTTTTCCGAGTAGTCGAATAAATCGCTTAATCAGTATACTGATTGGGCTTAAATCAGGGCTTTTAGGTGTCGGTGGTGGGGCACTGATTATTCCTTATCTTAATTATTGTGGCGTGGACACCCGTAAAATACCGGCTGTATCGGCATTATGTACATTGACGGTGGCAATGATTGGCTCCATCATGTTCATGATTACCGGCAGTAATGAAGCAGGCTTACCCGCTTACAGTACTGGCTATGTTTATTGGCCTGCCGTAATCTGGGTAGCCATTCCCAGCTTGTTATTCGCACCCATTGGAGCCCGCATGACCTATGCCCTGCCTGTACAGCAGCTCAAATATGGTTTTACCGCTATTTTGTTGATAGCGGCTATTGATTTGCTGTTTTAACAGCATATTAGCCACAGTGTGGTACGCAACATAGAATAACCTGGCGAGAGCCCCTCTCCCGCCCTTCGGGCACCCTCTCCCCGAGTGCGGGGAGAGGGGAATAAGGTTGGAGTTATTTAGAAGGATGATTGAGAGATGCGCATGTTAGCTTTTCCCCATATTGATCCAGTCGCTTTTTCACTAGGCCCTGTGCGCGTGCACTGGTATGGTTTAATGTATATTTTGGGATTTATTGGTGCCTGGGCTTTAGCACATTGGCGCGTGAGACGCTATCAGCTGAGCTGGACCTCTGAGCAAATCAGTGATTTAATTTTTTTTGCAGCCCTTGGTGTTATTATTGGCGGCAGATTAGGCTATATGCTGTTTTATAACTGGCAGCAATTTATCAATGAGCCCTGGATAGCCCTCAGATTATGGGAAGGCGGCATGTCTTTTCATGGTGGCTTGTTAGGTGTTGGTATAGCTCTTTGGTTATTTTCCTATAAAACAGGCAAACCGTTTTTTAACGTGACAGACTTTGTAGTGCCGCTGGTGCCGTTAGGGCTTGCCGCAGGACGTGCCGGCAATTTTATTAATGGTGAATTATGGGGGCGCGTAACTGACGTTCCTTGGGCAATGGTGTTTCCCCATGTTGATAGCCAGCCGCGCCATCCGTCCCAGCTTTATGAGCTGGGTCTTGAAGGAATCGGTTTATTTATTCTGGTCTGGTGGTATGCTGCCAAACCACGCCCCACAGGATGTGTGACGGCGGTATTTTTAATAGGCTATGCCATTTCTCGTCTGATTGTCGAATTTTTTCGCGAGCCAGACATACAACTTGGCTACCTGGCATTTAACTGGTTAACCATGGGGCAATTGTTGTCAATTCCCATGTTGGTTTTCGGGCTTATATTCTGGTGGATAAAACGAAATGAAAACATACCTCCAACTCATTGAGCACATTTTAAAAAACGGCACTGAAAAAACTGACAGAACTGGCACAGGTACATTGTCCGTGTTCGGCTATCAAATGCGCTTTAATCTTGCCGATGGCTTTCCTTTAGTCACCACAAAAAAACTGCACATGCGCAGTATCGTGCATGAATTATTATGGTTTTTAAGTGGCGACACCAATATCGCCTACCTGCATGAGCATGGTGTCACCATCTGGGATGAATGGGCTGATGCGCAAGGCGACTTAGGCCCTGTGTATGGCAAGCAATGGCGCAGCTGGCCTGCGGCAAATGGCCAAAGCATTGACCAGCTCACCATGATTATTGAGCAAATCAAGTCAAACCCCGACTCCCGCCGCCTGCTGGTCAGCGCGTGGAATCCTGGTGAGCTAGATAAAATGGCGCTGGCTCCTTGTCATGCACTGTTTCAATTTTATATCGCTGAAAACCGCCTGTCCTGCCAACTCTACCAGCGATCGGCCGATGTGTTCCTCGGCGTGCCATTTAATATCGCCTCCTACGCACTGCTAACGCACATGGTGGCTCAGCAATGCAACCTCGAGGTGGGGGAGTTTATCTGGACCGGTGGGGACTGCCATTTATACTTAAACCACCTTGAGCAAGCACACACCCAATTACAGCGCGCGCCATTGCCTTTGCCTCAGTTACATATCAAGCGTAAGCCTTGCTCCTTGTATGATTATTGTTTTGATGATTTTGAATTTGCCAATTACCAGTCGCACCCGGCAATCAAGGCACCGATCGCGGTGTAGGAAATATCGACATTGGCGCTGCTTTATGCTTTAATATTGCCCTGTTTGTTTTTTTAAAGTCGCGCCCATGAAAAAAATAATTTCTCTATTGCTTATATCCCTGTGTTTTTCTGTAGCGTACGGCAGTAAGCTCAGCAAATATTTAAATAAACTGGATGCCGAAGAAAAGGCGCGTATGCAGCATGAGTGGCAACAAGACATGAATTTTGCTGATATGTCTTTTCGTCTGGACAGGCGCTATGTCAGGGGACAAGGTGACAATTGCCGTGATTATGTGTTTCGCTCCCGCAGCAACCCTTATCGCAGTGGTGCATACACCGTGTGCGATGAGCGGGCGTCTTCTTATCATGGACATGGGCCTGAAGCGCGGGTTTATCATGGGCATGGGCGCTAAATAATCGACCCTGCAGTTAACCTCAATCCGGTTCGGGGCGAAGTTAAGATAAAATCTGTTTAAGCCCCCCGTATTGTAAACATTTGTGTTAGTTTTTTGAGTCCAGCTCATCAGGCAATTGTTATTTTCAAGCTAAAAATCACTAAAAACGTACCCTTTTATATCCATTGGGCATGAAGGTCCTGTGGGGATACGAAGTTTACGCAGCACTCCATCCAAGCAACAATGCGCATAGTTATTTTCAATTAGTGCTATTAACTTAAAGACTAGGCCAGAAGGGACTATTTTTTTCCACAAAAACACCCCTATATTTGCACAAAATTAAAGCAGTCGCTATACTATAAATCATCATGTTCAGTGAAAGCTCAAATATGAAATTTAATAAAAAAGGCTATAGTTTAGGCGAAAGAGCTGTGCTTGACCAGGTTGGCGAGCTGCCAGATAACTGGTTAGCAGGACTTGCGGAAAAATGCTTGGAATTATTAAAGATCAGCGATGCTGAGCGCAAACAGCATTTTGAAAATAAAATTTCAGAGCATACCAACACGATCGATATTACTTTACGCGATGCCTTAAAGCAGTTATACCAGATATTGCACGATGAGAAATCCAGCATCGATTTTCGAACAACTATTGCGGATAAAATTTATGAAGGCGCTGGGAATTGCAAAGAGGGATTTACTGATCGTGTCTATAACATAGTCGCAAGCCTTGCAAGACCATACAATTTAAGCGGGCTTTTAGAGCAGGTGCGCACGGATATAGTTGATACAATTGCCAGACAAAACACTGGTGAAGTTCATGCGCATAACCGTTTTTTTTGTGTCGCGGCAAAACATTTTGGCGTACATGCGATTAATGAGAAGGATACATACCCGGGCAGATTCAGTGATACGTTTATACACAAAGAACTGGAGAACGCCTTTGAGCAAAAATATAATGTATTATCGGTTGTTATCCAGTTAAGTGCGGCGGTATGTTCTAATCTGCATGCTGCATATAACTATCAAGGATTTAAAGCAGCTGGTTATGTGTATGGCGATTATAATGAATTTATGCAATACCTGGAAAAAGACCTGGGGTTAGAAACCCTAAAGTATAATGATTTCCTAATCATCGAAGAAGAAGATGAAGAAGATGAAGAAGATGAAGACAAAATAGATGAAATCAAAATAGTGGATTTAAACTGGCCGGCAATAAATCAAGCCTTAATTAAATCCTTAGAGAAACAAGAATATATTACGCTTGATGAGAATGATATTAGTTTCATTAAGATACTCTTTAGCCATGAGACGCTTGATCAAAAATCCATCTCAAGCGTATTGAATAGCAACGCAAAGACATTAACCATCCAGACAATATGTGATTTTTTAACCTTCTCCGGTAAAGCGAAGCATAATGAACTGGCATGTCAGTTTATCTCAACCTATATTAACCAATTGCCAGACAAAGACAAGCTGCAGGCTTTATCACAAGCGATGCAGGCATGGCCAGATAATAAAGATTTAGTCGACCGACTAACAAAGTTCGCTCAACAAATTTCAAAAGGCGCCAACACCCTGATGATTGCCGCGTACTATAACCCCCATGCCGTAGCGTCAAAACTGGCGGCCATAGCAGGGCTTGCTAACTATAATGATAGGGTTGCCATTTTAAAACAACAAGGTTCAGATGGCGCCAACGCCCTGATGATTGCCGCGCGTTATAACCCCCATGCAGTAGCGTCAATACTAGGGGTCATAACAGGGCTTGCTAACTATAATGATAGGGTTGCCATTTTAAAACAACAAGGTTCAGATGGCGCCAACGCCCTGATGCTTGCCGCGCGCTATAAACCCCATGCCGTAGTGCCAATACTGGCGGCCATAGCAGGGCTTGCTAATGATAAAGATAAGGTGGCCATTTTAAAACAAAGTTCACATGGCTACAATGCCCTGATGGTTGCCATGCGTCATCACTTCAATGCTGTAGCGCCAATACTGACGACCATAGCAGGGCTTGCTGATGATAAAGATATGGTGGCCATTTTAAAACAAAGTTTAGATGGCGGCAATGTCCTGATGCTTGCCGTGAGCAAACACCCAGATCAAGTAGTGCCAATACTGGCGGCCATAAACGGGCTTGCTGATAAAGATAAAGTTGCCATTTTAAAACAACAAAATTCATACGGCAAGAATGCCCTGATGATTGCCGCGCTCTTCCCCAATGCACTAACGCCAATACTGGCAACCATAGACAATCTTGCTGCTAAGGAAGATAAAGTTGCCATTTTAAAACAACAAGATTCAGATGGCGCCAACGCCCTGATGTTTGCCGCGCGCTATAATCCAGCTGCAGTGGCAACAATACTGGAGGCCATAGCTAAGCTTGCTGATGATAAAGATAAGATGGCCATTTTCAAACAAAGTTTATATGGCTACAACACCCTGATGCTTGCCGCGCACTATAATCCCCATGCCGTAGTGCCAATACTGGCGGCCATAGCAGGGCTTGCTGAAGATAAAGATAAGGTGGCCATTTTAAAACAAAGTTCACATGGCAACAATGCCCTGATGCTTGCCATGCGCTATCAATTCAATGCTGTAGCGCCAATACTGGCGGCCATAGCAGGGCTTGCTGAAGATAAAGATATGGTGGCCATTTTAAAACAAAGGTTACATGGCTACAATGCCCTGATGCTTGCCGTGAGCAAACACCCAGATCAAGTAGCGCCAATACTGGCGGCTATAGCAGGGCTTGCTGATGAATATAAGGTGGCCATTTTAGAACAACAAGCTTCAAACGACGGTAATGCCCTGATGATTGCCATGCGCTATCAATTCAATGCTGTAGCGCCAATACTGGCATCCATAGACAATCTTGCTGCTAAGGAAGATAAAGTTGCCATTTTAAAACAACAAGATTCACATC
>Ga0209024_1000770_pt1 | contig 41810 bp, 44 predicted proteins | sample AutmiccommunBRH5_FD_187380 | JGI IMG/M metagenome (GOLD analysis project Ga0209024, IMG submission 187380) | Deep subsurface microbial communities from Mt. Terri, Switzerland - Autotrophic microbial communities BRH/5 (SPAdes) (version 2) | ecosystem: Environmental > Aquatic > Deep subsurface >... | reverse complement strand
TCTTGGTCTCCATCTTTGTTAAGTTTTGATGAATGATAAGTTGAATTTTCAAAATCGACAGTTTTTCTTCTTCAATTAGAGCATCGGGCCAAATTCAATGGGCAGGCAGATCGCATACACTTTCAGCAAACATCAATGAGAACTCGCAGTGAACAATTATCAACCTTTGAAACAACATGAATCCCGTTTTGTGGATTTGCGCGGATTGCGCACGCACTTGCACTGCTGGGGGCCAGAGGATGCGCCGCTGTTGGTGATGGTGCATGGCTGGATGGACGTGGGTGCCAGTTATCAGTTTGTGGTGGATGCGCTGAAACTGGATTACCGGGTAATTGCACCCGACTGGCGCGGTTTTGGCTTGAGCGATTGGCCTGTGGGCCAAGGTGCACCGGGCATTCGTTCCTATTGGTTTCCAGATTACCTGGCAGATCTTGATGCCTTGCTGGATCACTTCTCACCTACACAAGCGGTGAATCTTGTGGGTCACAGCATGGGTGGCAACATTGCCATGATATATGCCGGTGTTCGGCCGCAGCGTATTCGCACAGTGGTGAATCTGGAAGGTTTTGGCATGCTGGATTCACCACCCGAGAAAGCACCGACACGTTACAGCAACTGGCTCGATGAGCTGAAAGCACCGAAGGAACTTCGCGCCTATGGCAGCCTGGAAGCTGTGGCCCGGCGTTTGCAAAAAACCAATCACCGATTGAGCGACGAGAAGGCCATGTACCTTGCCCGGTACTGGTCGGCTGTTGACAATTCCGGCTACCGTTTGTTGGGCGATGCAGCCCATAAAATCATGAACCCGATCGGTTACCGACTGGCCGAAGCGCAAGCATGCTGGCGTAACATCACCGCGCCGGTTTTGCACGTGGAGGCCAAGCAAACCGAGGCGGGTTTGTGGTTGAGCCGCGCTGGTCAGCCTGTGGATTTTGATGCGTTCCGAAAGCGGTTTGATTGTGTGCCCAACTGGAAATCAGTGATTGTGGACAATGCAGGCCACATGGTTCACCACGACCAGCCTGAAATACTGGCCGGGTTGATTGAAAGCCACATTGCCACGGAATAAAAAAGGTAAAAAAAAGCCGACTTCCGAAGAAGCCGGCTTAACCTTTCTCGCTTGCGGAGAAGAGGAGACATGAGGTTGAACACCATTACAGTGTTCGATGTAAGTATTTTCGGTCCTCAGCGTTGTTTCGGGCAAGAATATTTGTAGGCAATTCATACTAGACAAACCGTGAACTTTTGCGGTGTTGCTGCATACGCGTGCCTTTTGACAGTGGCACACACTCAATGTGAACTGTCGCAAGTGTTTGGTTACAAAAGCGTTTACAGTATTAAAAGCGTTGCCATGTTTTGTGCCCTAAATACCCAGGCGTCGTCAGCGGCGCAACATTCAAATCAGGATATTTCAACTGCGCCAGCGAGCAAAACACCAGTTGGTGTGGTGGACAGTCTCGCGCGCGGTCTTCTTGCTGCCTCCCCGGGGCAAGCATCTTTTTGCCACTATCTTGAAGTCCAGTTCGGAACAGGTAAAAGGCCTAGCGCGGTGCAATCGCACTGGCTGGGGCTGCGTAAAGTTGCCAGTCACATGAACGTGGTTGAACAGCAGGCGATACAAGCAGGCAGGTCCGTCAGTTGGCGAGATCGCAAATTGGCAGCGCGTCGCTCGGCGAATTGTCTTCATGCCTTGATTAAAAGTATTGATGCCAGGGAAAAGTGTCACCCTTCTTTCCGCAAGGAATTAATTGAGCATTTGGAAAATATTGTTCGTTGGTATCCCGGGGCTCCTTTTGCGTGGGCTATGGCGTACAAAAGCCTTTTGCCCGGTGAGTTCTTGACGATCAAGGGAAGTGTGTATGACAAAGATGCATGCCGTTCAATGATAACTCACATGACAGCGCAAGAAGCAAGAGCTGCTGGTTGAGCTTGTTGACGCGGTGCCGTCAGAGGCAGCCAAAATATGGCTGCCTTTTGGTTTTATGAACGCTACACCAGCGTGTCTGCCCAAATGTTCTGGGCCCAGTTCCAGGCGTAAGTACCCTCCAGCTCGTTGGGTGCAGCGGACACACCGCCCGAACCTTCCACCGTCAGGAATGTTTTCTTCTCCGCGTTGTACACATGCACGCTGGCCACGTGAATCACGTTGTTGGTGGTCACGTAGCTGTAGCAGGTGTTGTTGGTCAGTGGCGTGGCGTTGGGTTCCCAGCCGCTAAGCTGCGCAACAATTGCGGCAGCAACTACCTTGGCCTGGCTGTTGGCCATGTGGCCACTTTTCGGCATCAAGGGTGCGCTTTGTACTGAATCGCCAATCACGTGCACATTGGGTGCCACAGTTGATTCAAAGGTCATGTAGTTCACCTCGGCCCAACGCTTGTTCAGGTTGGCAATGCCGGAATCGACCGCCAGTTTTCCTGCACGTTGTTCAGGCAGAATGTTCAGCACATCGCCCTTGATGGGTTCTTCAAATTCAAAACGAACTGTTTTCGTGGCGCCATCTACACCGGTTACTTTCATGTTGGGGCGGTATTCCAGAATGCCTTTGTACTCGCTTTCCCAGACGCCTTTGAACAACTTGCCTTTCGATGTTACGTCGGCATTTGCATCAAGCAGCAACACTTTTGATTTTGGTTTGTATTGCTTGAAGTAGTTGGCCACCATGCTGGCGCGTTCGTAAGGGCCGGGGGGGCAGCGGTAGGGGGCCAGTGGCACGTTCAGAATGTATGTGCCGCCATCGGGCATGGCTTCCAGTTGTTTGCGCAAACCCACGGTTTCGGGGCCAGCTTTCCAGGCCTGTAAAATTTGACCGTTGGCATTGGCCGCTGCCAGACCTTCAATTTTGTCCAGTTGCAAATCAATGCCGGGTGACAACACCAGTTTGTCGTAGGGCAGGGTTTTGCCACTTTTCAATTTCACGGTGCGTTTTTCAACATCAATGGCGGTTACATAATCTTTCACCATTTTCACGCCGTGGTTGCGGGCAAGGCCGGTGTATGGCGTGCTGATTTCACTTATTTTGCGAAGCCCTCCCACCACCAGGTTGCTCATGGGGCAGGAAATGAATGTGGCGTTGGGTTCAACCAGGGTAACGTTCAACTGGTTGCCCGACAGCAGGCGCAGGTACTTGGCCGCAGTGGCACCACCATAACCACCACCAATCACCACCACTTTGCCTTTGGCGGTTTTGGCTGTTGCTGAAAGGGGCATGCCACCCAGCAGGGCCGTGGCCAGTGCGCTGGTTTGTAGAAATTGTCTTCTTTGCATGGTGCGCTCCTTAGTCTTTTTTGCCCAGATAGTTGGCGATGATGTCGATCTGCTCGTCGGTGTAACCCTTGGAAAGCTGATGCATCACGGTGGCGGGGCGCTGCCCGGTCTTGAACCAGATCATATTGGTTTTGATGTATTCCACACTCAAGTTGGCCAAGCCAGTTACCGCACTGCCCTCTACACCTTTGCCATTGGTGCCGTGGCAATTTGCACAGGTGGCGGCCAGGCTAGCCGCCTGGAGTTTCTTCTCTGGAGTCATGTCGCTTGCCCCGGCAGCCGAGCCAAGCAGCAAAAGGCCGCTGGTCAGCATGGTGCTGGCCACTCGCCGTGCCGCGTGTTGTTGTCGCTTGATCATTGATGTCCCTCCAGTTTTTGTTTGGCTTGTGGATCATCACGCATGCAGTGTCGGTTAACTGACACAAGGCGCAATCCACTTTGATTCTAGCGTGGTAACAGGTACAGGCAAGCAGTTTTTTCTCATATGCATATAACAACAACGAGGCTGGACGTGGCGCATTCAAAACAAGCACTGCACGCACTGTTTTTTTCCCTGTCCGCATTGGTTCTCAGTGCCTGTTTGTCCTCCAGTGATGACCCCACGGCAAGCTCGGGTGGTGGTGGCAGCGCAATCAACCCTGCCGAATCAAATGGTCGCGTGTTCTTGATCCAGCCCGGTCCGAATGCTTCCGAGGACATGGTGAAAGCCATGGTGCAACTAAAACCCAAAGACATTCTCCGGTTTGATTGTGGTTTTTTTGATTTGAAAACCGGTATTCAGATCACCACCACCGAGGATGTGATCATTGAAGGTTGCGGCATGGATGAGACCTTCCTGTCGTTTCGCGACAGCAATTCGCAGGAAGGCTTTCTGGCGTCGAACGTGCGCGGTGTCACGGTGCGCAACCTGACCATTGGCGATTCGCCCGGCGATGCGTTCAAAATGAAGGGCGTGAACCACGGCACCTTGAAAAAGGTGCGGGCCATCTGGAGCAGCGGGCGGAAAACCCAGGAAGAACGCCCGATTACCGCCGCGAATTTCCGCAATGAAGTCAAGGTGCAGTGCACCGACCCCGCGCGCCACAACCCGGCCAATCCCAATCCTTTGGAAACGGACAAAACCTCGCCCGATTACACAGTGAGCACCGCCTCGGGGCGCTACGGCATTTACCCGGTGGAAAGCCGCAACATTCTGGTGGAAGAAACGGAATCCATCGGTGCGTCTGACGCAGGTATTTACGTGGGCCAAACCAATATCGCGAAAATTCGAAAAAGCCGCGCAGCCTTCAACGTGTTCGGTTTCGAAATTGAAAACGTGGTGGACGGCGAGTATTCCGAGAACATTGCCGAGTGCAATTCTGGCGGGTTTCTGGTCTACGACCTGGACAACCTGACCCAGTACGGTTCACGTTCGCGTGTGTTCAACAACATTTCCAGAAACAACAACACTTACAACTTCGCCGTGCCAGGATCGATTGTGGCGAATGTGCCCCGTGGTTCAGGACTGATTACGCTGGCCTACGACAAGATTGATATTTACGACAATGTGTTCGAGAACAATGGCACCGCCGGCATTATTCTGACCAGCTACGATTTGCTGGGTGAAAATGGTGACCGCCGCATGGATGTGTATTCCGAAGCGGTGAATATTTTCGACAACACCTTCATCAACAACGGCAATGATTTGCCTCAGCCCGATTTCGCGGGCATTGTTGCCACGCAGGGCGGGCAGGTGACCAGTGCCTTCCCGCTGGTGGTGGGTTTGAAAAACGCAGCCGGTGGCGGCGGATACAGGGGCGCACACATTGTGTGGGACGGCTACACCGATGAACTGAACAGCGAATGTGAATTGCCCAAAGACCGCAATGGCAACCCTGTGGCGGTCGATGATGATGGCAAACCCATTCAAGGCAACCACAACCCAAACCCCAGTTGCCGCTACAACAAATACAAATTCAAGGCGAACGGCGAGCGCAAGGTGCCTGCGTGGTGGTTCAGCTGCATCAACCCCAACAACAATTTCGGTTCAGACAGCCTGGCATTTGCCAATTTTCACGGTACACGCGGTCTGGACGCGGTGATCAATCTGAATACGAATGACCCAGCCGCCAACCTGTCGCTGGATTACCTGACCGCGGTGGGCAGTGGCATTCCCTTGTTTCCCTCTGAGTTTGATTTGAGCAGGCACAATTGCATGGCACGATTTGGCTCGGACCTGCCACGCCTGCCCGACTTTGAGTTTGAGAAATTCGAGCCCAGTGGTCAATTTGCCCCTGAGCCCACTGCTGAAGCGGTCAAGGCCCTGTGCGAAGTGCCTTTGAAAGCCGGTGTGGTTAACCAGCCCGCCGCCGCAGTGAATTGCCCCGACCTGGCGCAATACAACTTGTTTGCGAGTGACCAAGACCCGGCCAGCAAACCGAACGGGCAGGGCATGCCCTATGTGTTGAACAGCAAGCTGTTCAGCGATTATTCGATCAAGCACCGGGTTGTCTTCATACCGGAGGGCAGGCAGGCCCGCTTCCTTGAAGACGAATCAAGCCGGGTAAATTCCACCATTGATTTTCCGGTGGGCACCATCATTGCCAAAACCTTCTCGTTTGTGGACCAGCCGCGTGCCCTTGAAACCCCGTATGAAACCCGTTTGCTGATCAAGCGCCAGCGCAGGGACGGGCAAAACTACTGGGAAGCGCTGGAGTACATTTGGCAAGATGCGGGCAATGGAAAGCGCAAGGCCGTGCTGACCCAGTTTGGCGGCACAGCATCGGCCAGTTGGGATTACGTGGACGTGGATTCGGGCAGGCGCCAGGCGGGAAGCACCGACCAGTACCTGTTCCCCAATGCCAGCCAGTGCGCCATTTGCCACAGCAACAACGATGTGGATCCGGGTTCAGCGCCCATTGGCCCCAAGCCACGCAATTTGAACCGGGCCTACGTGAATGAATCGCCCATGTTCACAGGGCAAGCCCAGCACCCGGTCAATGGCAAGAACCAGTTGAAGTTCATGTGTGAAACCGGCCTGATGAATGGCTGCCCCAGCAGCTTTAATCTCGACGAGCGGCAGGTGGCCACCAACGTGAACCACATTCCCAAGTTCAACAAGCCCGGCGATTCGGGCATGCCCGCGAATTCCAAAGGCGACATTGAGGCCCGCGCCCGTGCTTATCTGGAAGTGAATTGCGCACACTGCCACAATGTGAACGGACAGGCTTCCAACACGGGTTTCTATGTGGACGTGTTCCGCGCCGTCGACAGCACCTACGGCATTTGTAAAAAGCCCACAGCCAGTGGCTCGGAAGGGCGGGGCACCCGCACCTACGACATTCACCCTGCCATGTCAGGCGATTCAATTGTGCCGTACCGAATGGGGCCGGAGGCTGTGGAGCTTGCAGCAAAAATGCCGCCATTGGCACGTAGCGTGGTGCACGAAGAGGGCGTTGCCCTGATCAACCAGTGGATTGACCAGGTGATTGATTCCAGCTACGAGAACGCCGATGCCTGCCAAGAGGGCAATACATCAGGCGGTGGTTTGCCCTTGATCGGAGGCCTTCCCCTGTTACCATAGGGAAATGGAGTTACTCAAAGATCCCACCGTCTTGTTTCTGTTCAAACTGGCCATCACCTTCGGGTTGATGGCCAGTGGTTTCTTTGTGAACCGGGCCTTGTCCTGGTCGCTTCGCAAGCTGCACACTTATCATCCGGAAAAAGCGCGTTCCCAACTGGTTTTTTTCAAAAACCTGGTTCGAATGTTTGTTTTCTTTCTGCTGGTTTCCGTGTGGGCTTCGCAAATTACGGGTGCCTTCCTCAGTGTCATTGCAATTGCAGGTGCATTGATCATCACCGGCAAGGAAGTGGTACTCAGCCTGTTGGGCTATGTGAATATTTCGCTGTCCAAGCCATTCCGGATCGGTGATTACATTGAAATTGGTACCCAAAATGGCCGGGTGATTGACATTGATTTACTCAGTACCAAGTTGTTTGAAATCGGCATGTCGGGCAAGTACACCGGGCGCCGCCTGGCGGTTCCGAATGTAATGGTGTTTACGCACACCATCAAACACCTGTCGATGCTGGGCCAGTACAGTTTGTACACGATCGAGATTATTTTGCCATTCAAGGCCGATACTGTGAGGGCGGAGCAGATCGCGCTGCAGGTGGCCAACGATGTTTCAGCGGCCTGGCTGGATGATGCAGATCGGTACTTTGATCGCATTGAAGTGTCAGAGTTTGTTGACTTGCCCGGTGCCAAACCTGAAGTGTTTTGGCAGGCCTACAATGAACTGGCGCACAAAATGATTGTTCGGCTGGCTTGTCCGCTTGAAAAGCGGGGTGATGCAGAGCAGGCAATTTACAAGGGCTTCTGGCGGGAATTCGGGCCGGTATGAATTCCGGTCGATGCCGGGAACCTCCTTCGACAAACACCAGTCTACAAGGCCTGAAGTTGAATAACAAAAAAGGGACATACATGGCATATTTCGCAGTTCAGTCGGCGCACAGAACATTGGGTGTTTTTTTGGTCGGCGCCTTGTTTGGCATGTCCGCATGGGCTGGTGGTGACCACAGCCACGGCCACAGCCGCCACAACGATGCGGCCCATGTGCATGGCACAGGCGAAATGGAAATAGTGCAAGACGGCAATGGCTTGTTCATCAGCTTTTACACCCCGTTGCAGAACGTGCTGGGGTTCGAGCACGTGCCGCGAACCGACACTGAGAAAGTGAAAGCACGCAGGGTAACGTCCTTGTTGAAAGCGAACGGCTTGTTTGCGTTTTCGCCAGATGCCCAGTGCAAACGCACAGGTTACAAACTGAACTCCGATGTGTTGAACCCGCATTCTCACGGCCCTGCGGACGACCATCAACATCATGATTCCAAGGGTGAGCATTCCGACCTGCGTGCAGCCTATGAATTTGAATGTAAGTTTCCTGCGAAACTCAAAGTGATTGATGTGCGCGTGTTCCGGCAGTTTCCCGGTTTCGAGAAAATTGAAGTGCAGGCCTTGTTCCCAAGCGGGCAAGTGGGTGCCAGCCTGAACCCAGCCAAGAGCACTTTGGTGGTTCAATGACCTCAACAGTACTTCAGTGCGAAAACCTCGTATTCAAGTACGCCAGCAGCGGGTTTGAACTGCGAATGTCCGGTTTTTGCATGAAAGCGGGCGACACGGTGTTTCTTGAGGGTGACAGCGGCAGTGGCAAAAGCACCTTGCTGAATTTGATGGCAGGTGTGTTGACGCCACAAACTGGCCATGTTGCACTGATGGGCAAGAATTTGAACACGCTTTCCCCCGGCCAATGCGATGCCCTGCGCGTGAACCATGTGGGCTTTCTGTTTCAGCAATTCAATTTACTCAGTTATTTGAGTGTGCTTGACAACGTCACCTTGCCCTGCAAGTTTTCCAAACGCCGCAAGCACAATGCGGTACAGGCTGCCGGCAGTGTTGAACAGGCTGCTGTTCAATTGCTCAACGCCTTGGGCATGGGCAATTGCTTGCAGCAATCCGTGTCCACTTTGTCGGTGGGTCAGCAGCAGCGGGTAGCGGCAGCGCGTGCATTGATCGGCAAACCCGATTTGATTATTGCAGACGAACCCACATCAGCACTGGACGCCGGCCATCAAGCCCTGTTTGTTGAATTGCTACTGGCGCAAGCCGCCCAACAAAACACGGCCGTGTTGCTGGTTAGCCACGATCCAGAACTGGCAAGGTACTGTGCGCGGCGCGAACACATGAACTGTTGGAATGCGGGTGCAACAACATGATGCAAACGCTGTTGTTGCTGGCCAGTCGAAGCGCATGGAGCCGCAAAGGCAGCCTGCTGCTGCTGTTGCTCAGTGTAATCACGTCCACCTGCCTGTTATTGGGCATTGATTTGGCCAGGCAAAGTGCCAAGGCCAGTTTTTCAAACGCAGTGGCAGGCACGGATTTGATTGTGGGCGCACAAACCAGCCCCGTTTCCCTTCTGCTGTACAGCGTGTTCCGAATTGGGCAGGCCACGCGCAATGTACCGTACGCCGAATTTGAGCGCCTTGAGCAAGACCCCCGTGTGAAATCGGCGCTGCCAATTGCCTTGGGCGATTCCTACCGGGGCTTTGCCGTGGTGGGCACAAAGGCCGCGTACTTCGACAGTTTTTTGTATGGTGCGCGGCAAAATCTGCAGTTTGCACAGGGCAGGGCATTCGAGAATTACAGTGTGGGCAAGCCTGCTGCTGTGTTGTTCGAAGCAGTGCTGGGTGCTGAAGTGGCTGCGCGTTTGAAGCACACCGTGGGCGACAAAATTGCGCTAAGCCACGGCATGCAAATTCAGCAAACTGAGCCAAGCCATGCAAACAAGCCCTTCATGGTTGTGGGGGTGTTAAAGCCCACAGGCACGCCGGTGGATCAAAGCGTGCACATCAGCCTGGCGGGCATGGAGGCAATTCATGTCGATTGGGCCGCGGGTGTGCCTGTACCCGGAGCCGACATTCCGGCTGAATATGTGACCAAATTCGACTTGCAACCCAAATCAGTTACAGCGGTTTTATTGGCCTTGAACAACCGGGCTGGTGTGTTTCGCATGCAGCGCGAACTGGAAAGCCGCCCAGGTGTGGCGCTAAGTGCCATTCTGCCCGGTGTGGCCTTAAGCAGCCTGTGGCTAACGGTAGGGCTTGTTGAGCGCGTGTTGCTGTTTGTGGCAGCCTTGGTTGCCTTGGTCAGTGCCCTGGGTTTGACCAGCGTCATGTTGGTGACCCTGGGGCAGCGCAGGCGTGAACTGGCCGTGTTGCGTTCAACCGGGGCAGGGCCAAGGGCTGTGTTTGGCTTGTTGTGCCTTGAAAGCGCCTTGGTGATGTGGGTCGGCGTTGCTTTGGGTGTTGTGGTGCTTGGGCTTGCAAGCGCTGCACTTGCGCCCTGGGTTCAGGCACAATTTGGTTTGCAACTGGTTGGTTTGAATGAATTGGGCGAGGGCTTGATGGCCGTGACCGCCTTTGCAGCGTTTGGCAGCCTGCTGGGGCTTGTGCCAGCATGGCAGGCGTACCGGAACCAGCTGCAAGATGGTCTGAATCCCAAAATGAATTGAGCAACAAGTGGATGTGTAGTCGATGAAAATCAGCAAATTGATCGCGATGGTGGTGGGCGTTGTGGCATTGACAGCCGTGGGCTATGGCCTGGCGTCGTGGTTCATGGGCAAACCAGATCTGGCGCAACTGTCCACAGACGCGGCCGCCAACAATGAAAACTATGCGGTGGGCGATCGCTTGCCCGCTGGCGAAGCGAAAAAGCCCGCAGCGTTCGACCCTGCCTTTCCGGAATTGCAATGGGACGACTTAATGCCCGCCGACTGGGACCCCATGGCTGCATTTCGCGGCCTGGACATTGCCGAACTTCAAGACAACGATCCCAAGGCGCAGCAAGCCCTGGATACCATGCGCAAGGCGTGGAACGATGCGCCAGTGAACCCGGAACTTGCGGGCAAGAAAGTTCGAATTCCCGGTTTTGCAATTCCCATCGAGCAAAGCGACAAGGGCGTGGATGAACTGTTGCTGGTGCCGTACTTTGGCGCTTGTATTCACACACCGCCCCCGCCAGCCAACCAGATCATTCACGTGAAACTGAGCGAACCCCAGCCAGCTGTGGGCGCCATGCAAGCCTACTGGATTTGGGGTGAACTGACTGCCAGCAAATTCAGCAGTGAACTGGGCGATGCGGCCTATCAGATCAAAGCCACGGGCATTCAACCCTACGAAGATTAAGCCTTTGTGGCTTGATTAGTAAAAACCCCTCTATTTTTATCGTTGACAGCGGGGCATGATCTTCTTACCTTTACATCGGTCGATGTTACAGTCTATAAAACAAACAAACGTTTGATTTGCACCGGAGGTTTTGATTCATGGGCAATGTAAGCACTGGCAATCAATTTGCCGGAATGCACCATCTTGAGCTTGCATTTCTTGACGATGTAGCACCGAAGTATCTCAGCCTGGCCCAACCGCCACATGGCTTGAAAATTCGCCAATGGAAAAACCGCAGCGCTGTTCCGCTGATCAACAAACTGCATTCGGGTTTGTCGGGCTTAAAGCGCCAGCAGGCCACTGTGCTGGACCATGATCTGGTGTGGCTGGAAGGTGGCAACCCGGATGGGAAACCCGTTGTGTTGTTGCACGGTTTTGCGTCCAACAAGGAAAACTGGCTTTCGCTGGTGCCTTTTCTGTTGAAACAACACCGATTGTTTGTGCTGGATTTGCCCGGTTGGGGTGAAAGCCAGTTCAATGCCAACGTGCCTTATGGGCTTGACGATCAAGTGGCCCGCGTTGCAGCCTGGATTCAGGCCCATGTGCCTGGCAGGGCGCATGTGGTGGGCAATTCTGTTGGCGGCCTGGTGTCTGCTTTGCTGGCAGGCCGACATGGTGATCTGATTCAAACCCTGTGTTTGATGAATCCTGCAGGTGGCAAGGGTTCTGACCACACCCACTTTGAAGCAGGCCTGAAAGAAGGGCGAAACCCGATGATCGTGGAAAGCCTTGCAGGTGCGCACACGCTGATGAGCCTGGCCATTCACAACCGTGCAATTGCTTTGGCCCTTGCACCTGTGATGGCGCAAGACCTGATTAACCGTCGCCATGTCAACCGTCATCTGTTTCATCAAATGTTTGTTAATGCGCCCAACCCGAACGGCCCCGGCATGTCGGCCACCACGGCACCCACGCTGATCATGTGGGGCAAAGAGGACCGGCTTGTGCATTACACCGGCGCTTACACCTATCAGGCGATTATTCCCCACGCCGATGTGGTACTTTTTGACGGTGTTGGGCATCTGCCCATGGTTGAAATTCCGATTCGCACGGCCAAAGCTCTGCAGGAGTTCTGGTCAGTCTGATAATCAAAGGGGAAATGAAGCATGAACATTCGTCAAACCTGCATCGTGGTGGGTTTAGTGTGGTTGTTGGCTGCGTGCGGCCAGAATCTGGATGGTGTTTACAAAGACGATCTGGGTTTGCAGAAATATGAATTTCAGGGCAACGGCACAGTGTATGTGTCGACAATGGGCGTGACCCGCGAAGCGACTTATCTGGTGGAAGACAAAAAGGTGAAAATCACCAATGATGGTGAAACCATCATTTATGACCTGAATGAGGACGGCACCATCAAAGGCCCGCTCGGGATGACGCTGAGGCCAGATCCAGTGAAATAGTTTTTAACAGAAATGCCCTGAAACCCGCTCCAGTAGCGGGTTTTTTTTACATTCCCATGTTTTCATGAAGTCGAAGAGTGCTTGTTCCGGGAACCCTCGCCCCGGAAATAGTCACCCAACATAGACGATACACCCCGTCCACCATGGTGATATTCTCGATCTTTCTGTTTACGGTAAATTATGTTTTTATCCAGGTACCTTTGACAAACATCATCATACGAAAGTTAAAACTCGTGCTGGACCTTTCTGACAGCGCTTCGCGCGCGCGTCAGCGCATGGCATTTTGCAGCTTGTCGTTTTTGATCGTGTTTTTTCTAACTCCCGGCGGGGCCATTGTTGGCAACACAGCCATGCTGGCTTTCATGGTGACATTGGGGGTTTATTTTCATGTGGCCTGGCTGCAGTCCTGGCTGATCTCCAATCGCGAGCACTATTGGGAAAAAATTGAGATTCCCAGTTACTTTCTAGACATGCCCATTATCGGTTTTGGCCTTGCCGTAGCGGGCCCCTACCTTGCCCTGGTTTCGCCTTTGCTGGCTGTAGTAGCGCTTGTGCGGGGCATGCGATACGGCCCCTGCATGCTGGCCTGCCACATTGTGGCGGGCGTGTTGATCTTGTTGCTGCTATATGTACTGGTTCCATACTGGGGCGAGCATCCCGATCTGCTGTACGCCAATTTGTTTCTTTTGATAATACTGCCCATCCAGTTTTATGGAGTGAGTGTAAAAATTCAGGCAAATTCCAAGTCGTTGCGTCAAGAAAACCTGACAGATCCACTAACGCGTAGCTTGAACAGAAAAGCGTTGGAGACAGCAATTTGGCGGATGTTGAATGCCCGAGAACCATTTGTAATGTCTTTTCTGGATCTGGATAATTTCAAGGTTGTGAACGACACAATGGGGCACGCAGTAGGTGACAAGCTATTGCGTCGCGTCAGCACCAAACTGTCCATTCGCTTGCGTGCCGATGACAAGGTTTACCGCTTGTCCGGTGATGAGTTTGTGGTGTTGAGCCTTGGTATTGTTCACGAAGAAATGGCAGAAAATTTGGGGCATCGCATCAAGAACGCCATTGCGGAGGCTGTTGCTTACACCTGTCCAAACCTGCCAGTATCTGCAAGTGTTGGCGTGCTGGTGGTGAATTCATTTGAAGACACTGATCTGGAAAAGCTTTTGGTGCGTGCAGACAAGCTGATGTACCTGGCCAAAAAGGCCGGGAAGAACCAGGTGCTGGTTGAACAGGTTTAGTTCGCGTTTCTGCTTTAGCTGCGTTTGGGGCAGTACTTGCCCTCTTCGTCTTCCCGGGCAAGCGGGGTTTGAAGTTCGGGGGCCTGATGGGTGTAACTGCATTCAGCTATCTCGCCGTAATTCGATTCAAGTGTTGCAAATACCTTGCTGACTTGAATTGAAACAAAAATAGTCATGAACGCGGCAATCATAAACCACAGAACTTTTTTGTTGCGTCTAAAAAATGCGCTCGCATCGGACATAAGTAGTTGTCAGACCCCGAAAGTGGTGGTTGTTGTAAATTTCAGACGATTATTCAAAGTATTTGACAGTATGTCAATTCTTATTTGGCAGCCTTGTCCAATTCCCCGATGTCCAAAATTGGTGCGGCATCCATCGATTCGGCACCCAGCAGCATGGTGACTCGCCCCAGGACAGATGCAATCAAATGTTGTTCCCAGTTTTGCAACTGGTCAAATCGTTCTGCAAAGCGGGTTTGCAGGCTTGATGGCGCATCATTGACTTCGTGTTTTCCCTTCTCTGTCAACACCACTTCAAGGCGGCGTTTGTCGACCGTGCTGCGAATTTTCTCGATCAACCCCCGGCTTTCAAGCTTTTGAAGAATCACAGTGGATGTCACTGGTGACAGGCTGAGGGACTTCGCAAGTTCTCCTGGGGAAATGCCCGGGTTGTCGGCGACTGATTGCAGGGTCAGTAGCTCGGAAGTGGCCATGTCAGCTTTTTTGGCCAGTTCTCGGGCACTGGATTCTGTAGCACGAATAATTCGACGAAGCGAAATGAGGGAATTTTGAAGTGTGCTGTCCATGCTCGAAAACCAGGTGAATTAATTCAATTTCATGAATTGTAGTGATTAAAAAGCACCAGTAGTTGGAAAAACTGACGCTTAGAGCAATGGCACCAAACATAACGTGCCTGTGTTGAAAAAAGTGCACGGTTGGGTGGTTTGCAATTGTTTATAAAATAAACTATTATTAAGGTGTTCTTTCATAAAGACTCCTCGTGTGGCTCAAGGTGCTGTGTGAGTTTTTACGAAAGGATGGGAAAAGTAGTTTATTAACTAACAGAAAGTGATCCTGCCAATAACAGGGTCATCTCATCCACATGTCAAGTAATGATGCCGTATTACGACATCCCGTGCTTGAGGACGGTACAGCCGTGTTCAACCTCGTGGATGCGTGCAAGCCCCTCGACCTGAATTCCCACTATTTGTATTTGCTGCAGTGCAGCCACTTTGCGCCCACTTGTGTGGTGGCGACCTTGCATGGCGAGGTGGAGGCCTGGGTTTCAGGCTACATTTTGCCCAAGCAGCCCGATACATTCTTTGTGTGGCAAGTGGCAGTGGGTGAAAAAGCCCGCGGACTTGGTCTGAGCAAGAGACTCATCAACTGGATACTGGCCCAGCAAACGGGTATTCAAAAAATTCACACATCCATCACGCCAGACAATGCGGCGTCCTGGGGGCTTTTCAAATCACTGGCCCGCGATTGGGGCAGCGATTTGTCTTCACGAGACTGGTTCGACGAACAATCTCACTTTGGCGGTCGACACAACACCGAAATATTGGTGGAAATCGCCTTGCCAACATCGCCACTGGCGACATCACTACAAACTCAAGGAGCACAACAATGAGTGACTCAAGCAAATCAATCGACTTTCAAACCCTGAGCAAAATTCGCACATTCCAGAAAAATGAATCGGAAGCGCGCAGCTACTGTCGCAGCTTTCCAACCCTGTTTGTGCGCGCCAAGGGCAGCTACATGACCGACATGCATGGCCAGGATTATCTCGATTTCCTGTCTGGGGCGGGCTCGTTGAACTACGGGCACAACGATCCAGAGATGAAATCGGCATTGCTGGATTACATCGCAGACGACGGTATTGGCCATAGCCTCGACATGCACAGCGCTGCAAAAGCCAAGTTTATTGATGCGTTTAACCGCCACATTTTGAAGCCACGCGGCATGCAGTACCGCATTCAGTTTACGGGTCCAACCGGTACCAACTCGGTTGAGGCGGCCATCAAGCTGGCGCGTAAAATTACAGGCCGCAAGCAGATTATTGCGTTTACCAACGGGTTTCATGGTGTAACCCAAGGTGCGCTGGCGTGCACCGCGAACAACCACCACCGCAGCCCATCGGCTTCCACCCTGTGTGGCGTAGACCGCTACCCTTACGATGGTTACATGGGCGAGGGCGTAGACACCACCGAATACCTGGAAAAAATGCTGACTGACAAATCAAGCGGCCAGGACGCACCCGCCGCTGTGATTGTGGAAGGCGTGCAAGGGGAGGGCGGTTTGAACCCGGCTTCCATGAAGTGGTTGAAGAACCTGGCCAAGGTAACCCGCAAGGCGGGTGCCATGCTGATTCTCGATGAAATTCAGGCTGGTGTTGGCCGTGCAGGTTCCTTCTTTAGCTTTGAGGAAGCAGGCATTGAGCCCGACCTGATTTGCCTGTCCAAGTCGCTTTCTGGCATGGGCTTGCCGATGGCCGTTACCCTGATTCGCCCCGACCTTGATTTCTGGAAGCCGGGCGAGCACAACGGCACCTTCCGCGGCAACAACCATGCATTCATTACCGCCGCAGCGGCTCTTGAAAAGTACTGGGCCAACCCCGCGTTCGAGCGCGGCATTGCGCAGCGTGCCGACGTGGTGAACCAAAGCCTGAACCGCATTTTGACGGCCAACGAGAACATCACCGTGCAGGTGAAAGGCCGCGGCATGATGCAGGGCATCGAAATGCAAAACGGTGCGCTGGCCGATGAAGTGGTGGCCGAGTGCTTCAAGCACAACATGATTATCGAAACCTGTGGCAACGATGGCCAGGTGGTGAAGGTATTTGCCGCCCTGAATATCGAAATGGAAGACCTGAAAAAAGGTTTGATCATTCTTGAGAAAGCAGTGACCGTTGTAAGTGCAAAGGCCGAGAAAGAAGCCAACAGCAAAAAGGTGAAAGCATGATTGTTCGAAAACTAAGTGACGTACAAGGCACGGAAAAGCACATTCATTCCAACGGTTGGGACAGCGTTCGCATGCTGCTTCGTGACGACAAAATGGGCTTTTCCTTTCACATCACCACCATTCATGCCAAGGCTGAATTGCACATGCACTACAAGAACCACTTGGAAAGTGTGTATTGCGTGAGTGGCAAGGGCGAAATTGAAAGCAAGATTGACGGCAAGGTGTACCCGATCGAAGCGGGCACCATGTATGCCCTGAATTTGCACGACCCGCATATTCTGCGTGCCTTTGGCGAGCCCATGATCATGGCCTGCGTGTTCAATCCGCCCGTGACCGGTGCGGAGGTACACGACGAAACCGGCGCATACCCTGCGCTGGCCGACTAAATTTTTCTGGAGGCAAAACACAATGATTGTTTCAGCCGTAAGAGACCCATACCCCACACGCGACAAATCCGAAGGCGCACTTATTCGACGCGCAGAACCGGTTGTATACAGCGAGTGGTCTGAACACTCACCCTTGACCCAGGCGCAGGTGGCGCAATTCGAGCGCGATGGCTATTTGGTGCTCACGGATATATTTTCTGCACATGAACTGGACGAGTTGCGTGCAGCCGCTGAACGCGCAAGCAAGAACTGCGCGGAAACCCACCCCGGGCAATTGATCAAGGAAGCAGATGGCAAACAATTGCGCACGCTGTTTGGTGTGCATGGCATGGAGGGCTTGTTGAAGGAAACCGCTTGCAACCCGCGCATGCTGGAAGTAATTCAGTTTTTGTTGAACGATTCTGTTTACATTCACCAGTCTCGCTTGAACTTCAAGAGTCCGCAATATGGCAGTGGTTTTGAGTGGCACAGCGATTTCGAAACCTGGCACGCCGAGGATGGCATGCCCGGCATGCGCGCCATCAGCGCGACCGTGTTACTGACCGATGAGGTGTCGGCCGATGGTTCATTGAAATTCATGCCGAAAAGCCACCGTACTTTCGTGGCTTGCCCTGGCGAAACACCGGATACAAAAGGCTATCGAGAGGCGTTCAAGAAGCAGGCTGTTGGCAAACCGCCTGCTTTGTTTCTCGACTTGTTGGAGGAAAGCGGCGGCGTGGAAGAGGTGGTGGCCCCTGCCGGTTCGGTGTTGTTGTTTGACTGTAACGTGATGCACGGGGCTGGCCAGAATACCAGTGAACACCTGAGGGCCAACCTGTTCTACGTTTACAACGCAGTGAGCAACGCACTGAATGCGCCGTATGCGGCTGATGCACCCCGCCCTGAATTTCTTGCAGCGCGCGATGTGAAACCTTTGACGGCGCAAGTGCCCGCTTAATTTGGGTGCCAGTTTTTTCATCTGCCTTGCGGTGGTGTTGCTGATCGGGCTAAGTTCTGCCCGGCATGCCAAGGCTGGCGCGGCCGACTACTTTGTGGCCAGCCGCAGCGTGCCACCTTGGCTGGTGGGTTTGTCGGCGGTGGCCACCAACAATTCCGGTTACATGTTCATTGGCCTGATTGGCTACACCTACGCGGTGGGCATCCAGTCAATCTGGTTGATGGTGGGCTGGATAGCTGGCGACCTGATCGCATCAAAGATTGCCCACGAGCGCATGCGCGACGAAGCCGACCGTGTTCACGCAACCGGTATTATCAGCTTGCTGGCGCGTTGGGGGGGAACAAACAATCGCAGTTGGCAGATATTGGCCGCTGTGGTCAGCATTGTGTTTTTGTGCACCTACGCGGCTGCGCAAATTGCTGCTGGGGGCAAAGCGCTGGAGGGCATGCTGGACATACCCTCTGCCGTGGGCATGAGCATGGTGGCACTTGTGGTGATTGCTTACAGCATTGCTGGGGGCATGCGGGCGTCGATCTGGACTGATGCCGTGCAGTCGCTGCTCATGGTGGTGTCCATGGTTGTGCTGTTGGTTGCCATTGTCAGCCATTTGGGCGGTCTGGATGATGTGTTTGAACAGGCCAATACCATCGATGGTTTTCTCAATCCAACCCCCACAGGGCTGGACATACCCGGATTTGCAGGCCCCATTGCTTTTGTGGTGGGCTGGATGTTCGCCGGCGCAGCAGCCTTGGGGCAGCCGCACATTGTCAGCCGTTTCCTGGCTCTTCAAGACACTCGGCAAATGAATCGTGTTCGCTTGTGGTACTACAGTTATTATTTGCTGTTTTATTGTTTTGCCGCAGCAGTGGGTTTGCTTAGCCGTCTGTATTTTGGTGACTCTAGTGGATTTGATCCGGAAATGGCCCTGCCCAATATGGCACGGGATTTGTTGCCGCCCTGGCTGGCTGGCCTGATGCTGGCTGGCATTTTTGCAGCCACCATGTCCACCGCAGATTCACTGGTGTTGTCGTGCTCCTCTGCACTGACCCAGGATCTTCCCAAAAATCCTTCAGAAAACCGATGGATGCTGAAGGCCGCCACTGCGGCCACCACCGTGGCGGCACTGCTGATCGGCTTGTGGAGTGAACAAAGCGTGTTCTCTCTGGTTGTATGGGCTTGGGGTACTCTTGGTGCCGCGTTTGTTCCTGTTCTGATCTGGCAAATTCTGGGTGCCAAACTTACTTCGGTGGCCATGTTGTGCATGTCAACTGGCGGTGTCACGGCCACGGTGTTGTGGAAATTTTACGGTTTTCCGGGCACTGTGTATGAAGGTGCGGTGGGCATCTTGTTCTCGCTGTTGTTGGGCGGCTTTTTTGTTAGGCTCAATCTTCAGTATTCTTCTACCAATAAGTAGTGTTTGCGGACGGTTTGTTCACCAGTTAACCCATTTGGGGGGATAGGGCGTACCCGCTCAGTTGTTAAATTAGGTGTATTAGTCAGCTTGGTCATGATTGACTTGAATTTCCAATAAAGAAAACAGCTTGAAGCTGGATAAATCAATCTAGGGCGGTGAAGGTCATGAATTGGCTTGTGGAGGATTTTGCATTCGCGGCAGCTGTTATCTCTGAAGCCCAGCTTTCGGGATTGGCGTTTGGTTATTTTGCATCCCTTTTGGCCATGACTGTGGGTGTTGAGCTTCGAATCAAAAATCCGCCCCTGATTGCCAACAGTCCCTACCTGATTCGACGTGGTGTGCTGATTACCCTCTACGTCATTTCCATGTTTTTTGCATCGGCCTTTGTGGGGCTTACCTTGCCCTCGGCCAAGGGTGCCTTGTTCAGTATTTCAGGCACGGTGCTCACCTTTGTGCTGTGTATCGGCGCCTTCCTGTATGTGGATTACCTGGTGCAATCAGTCAAGTCCACAATAAAGTTGTTCAAGCTGTTGTACACCTCACTGGGCATTCTGGTTCAGTTTTTCATTCACATGGCCTTCATTTTTATCCCCAACAATCAAGAAGTGATTCACGTGCGTTGGTCGGGCTTGATCGCCGTGTACTTTTTTTTGTTCGTTTGCATGGGGTTGCTCAGTCAGTTTGCACATGAAACATCGCTTGGCAAAGTCAAACCCATTCGAAGCCGGATGATTTATATATTCGGCCTGGTGGGTTTGAATCAACTGATTGCGTTGAGCCTGATAGGTTTTGTTCATGTGGAAGAAGGGTCAAACCTGCCTGCATGGTACGGCCTGTGGACAGGTTGGTCTGGTTTTGAAGTGTTTGTAAGTTTTTTCGCTTTGCTCATGATTTCGGTGTTGATGTGCTACGTCTATACCTTGCTGGACAAATCAGTGGAGGTTTTGCGGGACGACAACCAGAGATTGCGGGTATTGAAACAGAATGCCCTGGCCCAGGTTGCCAATGCATCGGAAGCGCTGGAGCTGGAGCGTACCCGCATTGAGGAGTTGGAGCGTTCAATTGAACTGGTGCAACACGACCATGAAATGTCAGTTGACAGTTTGGTGGCTGCTGTTGCGACCTTGGAAGACGGTGTTTTTGAATGGGATATCGAGCAGGAAACCCTGGTTTTCAGTGTTACCTGGCGGCGCAGGTTTGGTCTGGATGAGGCAATGCAGGCTCCATTGTCTTCCGAGACCTGGCGTGCCGGTATTGTCAGAGAAGACATCAACGGCCTTGATGCCGCGCTGCAGACTTGCTTGACCACCAATGTTCCCAGTGCTGCAGTCCAGGTGCGTTATACCACCACCTATGGTTCGTTGTTGAAGCTCGATATTCACCTGGTTGCTGTAAAGAATGCCTACGGCTTGCCCAGCAAAGCGGTGGGTATCATTCATGACCGTACCGAAGAAATGGATCTTGAGCTTTCAATTCGAGAAGAACTGAATGAAGAGTCCCTGTTGTCATCCAGAAAGTCCCAGTTTGTTTCTTACTTGTCGCATGAAATTCGCACACCGATGACCGTGATCGGGTCGGCCAAAGCCTTGCTTGAAAGCGCATTGAAGAAAGAGCCCTTGAGCATGGAAAGTGCCTTGCATTACATTGACCAGATTGGCGGGGCATTGCGCTCACTTCGTGCTTTGGTGGATGAAACCTTGATGTTCATGGGGTCAAACTTCACCCGCAACCATTTGAATGTGGTTTTGCTGGATGTGAAAAAAGTGTTTGACCAGTTTTCTGCTTTGGAGCAGCGTAGAAGGCATGATCAACATTGGTTTGAGTATGATCTGGACTCGAGTCTGGACATAATCAATTTTTATTCAGACGAATACGTTTTTACTCAGGCAATGCGCCAAATGTTGGCTTTTGCTGAAAGCAAGGAATCAGGTGCAGGCAAGTTGACGATCAAAATGCCCAATCAAAATACGCTCAACTTGTGTATTGAACTGAGAGAATGGCCGGCGTGGATGGTCAAGAGTGGGCAATTGGAACCGGCGCACGATGACGAAACCGTGGTGCCATTCAAAGGTGAAAACTTGCCATTTACCTTGTTGTTGACCAAGCGGGTTATTCGTTTGATCAATGGCCGCATCATGATTAAAAACAAGGGCAAACGACACTGGTTGTGTGTTGATTTGCCATCATTGAGGGAGGAAGCATGCCGCGTGTCATGATTGTTGAAGATGACCTCACGATTTTGAGTAATTTGTCCCAACTGCTTCAGTTGAGTGGACTGGATGTGACGGAGGTGTGTGATGGCGAGATGGCGCTGGCGTATCTGCAGGAAAGCCATTCCAAGGGTTTTGGCATGCCTTGTTTGATTGTCAGTGACCTGATGATGCCGAAAATGGACGGTTTTGAGTTGCTGAGAACGGTGCGCAACGATGCCGCATTTAAATCAATTCCATTTGTTTTGTTGAGCGCACGCAGTGAAGCCAGTGATTTGCAGCAAGCTTTTGCTTTAGGGGCGAACGATTATCTGATCAAGCCTTTTGAGGTGGAACACTTGACCGATGTAATTCGTTATCACATCTCCAAAAGCACCGGACAGGCCGGTGGTACGCCGGTGGCAGGCTTTACTGCGGACACCGACTTTTTTCTGGAATAGTTATCCCAAATTCAGTACCGAAATACTGAGTAGCCGGCCAATTGCCCCATCAATGCCTGCGATGAAGTATGGCAGGCTGACCCACAGTACCCACAGGCCTGCGCCAATGGTGATTGAAAAACCAATGGACATGACGTTTAACTGTGGCGCTGCTCGGGCCAGAATGCCCAACACGATGTTGCTGATCAAGACCGCTGCCAGTACCGGCAGGGAAATTTGCAATGCAAGCATGAACATGATGCTGCCAGCCATGGCAATGTTTTGCGGGTTGACCACGCTAAGGTCGGCACTGATTGGAATCAATTCAAAACTTTGAACCACCGCGGCGATTACCAGCAAATGTCCATCAATTACCAGAAAGACCAGGCTGGCCAAAACGCCCAGAAAACTGCCGATCAGTGGCGTTTGTGATCCGCGTGCAGGGTCGATGAATTGCGCGAAAGCCAGGCCCATTTGAAGGCCCAGCAGGTCGCCAGCCATCTCGAACGCGGCGAATACCAGCCGCATGGAAAACCCCATGGCCACACCAATCAGAATTTGCTGAATAAGCACAGGTATGGCCTGTGCCGAACTGAGCACGGGCGGTGCAGGCAGCAGGGGCATCATCAGTATGGCGATCAGGGCCGCAAGGCCTACGCGTGTGCGGCGTTGCACGGTGCGGTTGTCGAATACAGGTGCGGTGGCCAGCATGGCCAGTATGCGAATGAAAGGCCACAAAAATGTGGCGATCCAGATTGCCAGTTGTTCGCCGTTGATGTCGACCATTGGCGCCCTTTGTTTAGCCGATCACGTTGGGAATGTTCATGATCAGCCGTTGGGTGTAATCCACCAGGGTGGACAACATCCAGGGGCCAAGCAACAACAGGGTGGCGAAGATGCCCAGAATTTTGGGGATGAACGACAGGGTCATTTCGTTGATCTGTGTGGCCGCTTGCAAAATACTGACGAGCAAGCCCACGATCAACGCAACAAGCAGCAGTGGTCCGGACACCATCAACATCACTTCCAGTGCGTTTTGTCCCAGGTTCAATACGGTTTGGCTGTTCATGTGCGCGCGCTCAATTCCGTTCAGGTTTCAAAGCTGGCGACCAGCGAGCCCACCAGCAGGGTCCAGCCATCAACCAGCACAAACAACATGATCTTGAATGGCAGTGAAATCAGCATGGGCGATAGCATCATCATGCCCATGGACATGAGCACGCTGGCCACAATCAGGTCGATCACAAGGAAGGGCAGAAAAATCATGAAGCCGATTTGAAAGGCAGTTTTCAATTCACTGGTGACAAATGCGGGGATGAGTATGCGCAGCGGTACATCTTCCGGTTTCTGCAGGTTTTCTACTTTGCCCAGGCGCATGAACAGGGCCAGATCGGGTTCCCGGGTTTGTTTCAGCATGAAGTCTTTGATTGGCACGCTGGCGCGGTCGGTCATTTCCTGAAACTCAATTTCATTGTTGGAAAATGGCAGGTAGGCGTTTTCGTACACACGGTCAAACACGGGCGTCATGATGAAAAAAGTAAGGAACATGCTAAGGCCGATGATGACCTGGTTGGGTGGCGAGTTCTGCGTGCCCAAGGCCATGCGCAACAGTGACATGACGATCACAATGCGTGTGAAACCCGTCATCATCAACAGCAATGCGGGCAGAAAACTCAAGAATGTAAAAAACAGCAGTGTTTGAATGGGCACGCTGTAATTGGTGGTGCCGTTGGCACCGGGGCTGGCGGTGACACCGGGCAACACTTGCTGTGCATTGGCTTCGGGCAGGCCAAGGCTGAAAAGTAGCAGCAACAAGAGACCAAACGCAGTGACATGGCCTGCGTTTTTGCTCCAGGTGTTGATCATGGCTTCACCTTGCCTGTTTTCATGCGTTCCAGCATTTTTGCAAAGTTGACCGCAGGGCTTTGCAGGCCATCCAGTTCAATGCTGCCTGCTGGCATGCTGTGCAGTGTGTTGATGCCGTTGCTGGTCATGCCAAGCACCAGCCAGGTGTCGCCTATTTCCACCAGCACAATTTTTTCGCGCGGGCCCAGTGCAGAGGTGGCCAATACTTTGTAAAAGCCGCCGCGGCGTTTCTGGTTGCCGATACCCATGCGTTTTAACAACCACACCAGCGCCATCAACAGTGCAAGAACAAACAACAGGCCCAGTGTGGTTTGAAGCAGGTGCCCGGTCATGGGCGATTCAACAGCCAGGGTTGTTGTTTCTGATGCGGCTTCTTGTGCCCGGCTTGCGCCACAGGCAAGCAGTGCCCCTGACAAGAACAAAAGGCGCAGGCCTTGTGTAAAAGGATTGCGCCTTGTGATCAATGTTCCCACCGCTTCTTTGTATTCTTGTTGTTTATGCATGCCTTTTTACTGCGTTGGGGTATTAACGGTTGAGTTTTCTCAAACGCTCGGATGGCGTAATGATGTCGGTCAATCGAATACCAAATTTGTCGTTGACTACCACCACTTCGCCCTGCGCAATGAGGTAGCCGTTCACCAACACATCCATGGGTTCGCCTGCAAGACCATCCAGTTCAATGACCGAGCCCTGCGCCAGTTGCAGAATGTGTTTAATCGGTATCTTCGTCCGACCCAGCTCAACAGTCAACTGAACGGGGATGTCCAGAATCATGTCGATGTCGTTCTGCGTGCCAGAAGCGACACTTCCAGCAAAAGGCTGGAAAAGCCCGGCAGCCGGTTTTGCTTCAGCGGCTTGTGCAAACAGATTGTCGGTATCGGCTGTGCCAGCAGGCGCGGTGCTGGCCTGTTCGGCCAGCGCGGCTGCCCAATCGTCGGCTGCGTCGGTCACTGTTTCTTCTTGCTGTTCAGACATGGTCTTGTTCCTTATCTTGATCGCTATTCGTGTGCCTTTTCAGGCTGTTTGGATTCTTTGCTCAACAGGGCTTGCAGGTTCAGTGCGTCGGCATGTGATTCACTGGCCACGGATAACACTTCCTCTACCTTCAAGGCGTATTGCCCGCTGCTGGTGCCGTAACTGCAATTGAATATGGGCACGTTGTCCACCCGGGCTTCAATTACTTTGTCTATTTCAATCGGGATCACATCGCCCACGCGAAGTTCCATGATGTCGGCCACGGTCAATTGCGTGCTGGCCAGGCTGGCGATCAAATCCACTTCTGCCATTTGTACCTGCTTTTTCAGCATGGTGACCCAACGCTTGTCAGGTTCGGCCTGGTCGCCTTGCATGCTGGAATACAGCAGGTCGCGAATGGGTTCCATGGTGGAGTAGGGAATGCAGATGTGCAGCGATCCTCCACCGGCACCCAGCTCAATCGAGAATGAGGTGGTCACCACGATTTCGGACGGTGTGGCAATGTTGGCAAACTGGGTGTGCATTTCTGATCGAAGATAGTCGGGTCTGAGCGGAAACACAGGCGCCCAGGCCTTGACGAATTCTTCCCGAACCACTTCCAGCATGCGGGCAATAATGCGTTGCTCGGTCTGGGTGAAGTCGCGGCCTTCGACACGGGTGTGGAATCGGCCGTCGCCGCCGAACAAATTATCGATGACAGCAAACACAAGGCTTGGGTCGAAAATGAACAGGGCGTTGCCACGCAATGGCTTCATGGCCATGATGTTCAGGTTGGTGGGCACCACCAGGTTGCGAATGAATTCGTTGTACTTCAGCACTTTTACGGGGCCAACGGAAATTTCCGGGCTGCGGCGCATGAAGTTAAACAAGCCAATTCGAATCAAGCGGGCAAACCGTTCGTTGATGATTTCCAGCGTGGGCATGCGGCCGCGCACAATACGTTCTTGCGTGGCAAGGTTGTAGGGGCGAACGCCTTCTGCGGTCTCAGACGCGTCTTTCGTTTCTTCTTCGCCGTTGACACCCCTTAGCAGTGCATCAACTTCGTCTTGTGAAAGAAATTCTCCGGGCATGGCGCAAGGCTTCCTGTTACTGAATCACAAAGCTGGAAAAATGCACGTCGCGAATGCCGCGCGTGGGGTCTTTGGGGTCGCCCTTGATGGTGACGCGGGCCAAGTCCACCAGTTCATCCATCAGTTGTTGCTTGCCTTCTATTGAGGTCAGGTTGCCCACATTCTTGCCCGACAACACCAACAGGATGCGGCTGCGGATCACTGGTGTGAAGTTCTTGATTTCTTCAGAAGTGGACGGGCCACTGACTTCGTAGGTGATGCCAATTTGCAGGTAACGTGTGCTGTCGGGTTCGGCCAGATTGACCACAAATTGATCCATGACCACAAAGGTGGGTGGGCCTGAAGGTTCTTCGATCTTTTCTTCGGCAGCCTGTCCATCCGCGGGCTTGGCCAGCATTGTGTAAGCAGCGGCACCACCGGCGGCAAGCACGATCAACACAATGGCGATGATCAGGATCAGTTTTTTCGATCCTTTTGCGGGGGGGGCTGCCTCTGTGGTGGGGGCAGCGGGTGCCGGGGCAACTCTGGCCATGCTTTACTCCGTAAGTTCAATTGCTGTTGGTGTCACTTTCAAACTCTATTGTGTCTGAAAGGTTTCCGAGCAAACCCCCGAAAAGCCGTGTTGTTCATACCCAATTCATTGCTCAGGCAAACAGGTCGAGCTTTCCTTGTGCTTTTGTGGTCGCTGTTGCAGTAGGCAGTGGGGTTTCTTCCGCAAAGGTGTCTCCACCTTGGGCAGATTGCTGACCATTGCGACCCTGATTGCCGTTTTGATCAAACTGGGGTTGGCCGTTGTTGGTTTGGCCATTGGGTGTGGGGGTGTTGTTGTGTTGAATTTGAACGTTGTTCAACTGAATGCCGTTTTGACCCAGCACTTCTTTCAAACCAGCAAGGGCCTGTGTCAAAAGATTGGCCGAGGCTTCGTCTTGCGTGCGAATGATCAGTTGAACCTGTTGGCCTTTCTGTACCAGGCGCATGTTCATGGGGCCAAATGTTTCTGGATTGACACGAATGTCAACTGTGGACAGGTTTTTTCCAATTGCCCACTGCACGGTTTGCCCCATTTCCTTGGCAAAGCCGGGTTGCGTAACCGGTGTTTTAATCAGTGCCTGTTGTGCTGTGCCCAATGTGCCATTCAAACCATTGGTGCCGGCTGCCAAAGCGGTGGGCGTTGCCGAGGCTTGCAGGCTTGCACCTGCCATGACTTTTTGACCCACTTTCAGGTCCGGCAATTCGATGTTCTCGCCGATGTTCTGGGTTTGCCTGGCAATTTGCGGTGCCAGTTGGGCTGCAACAGCGTTGGCGTTGGTGAAGGTGTTTGCCGGGGTGTTTGCCGCGGTGTTGTCTGCACGAACGTTGATGGTGCTGTTGTTCAAGGCTGCGTCCACTTTGGCGTTGCCGGTGCTTTTGTCGTCCAGGCGCGTGCGCTCAACACCTGTGGCTGCAGATTTTTCACTGGCTTGTGCTGTTGTTGATGGCAGGTTTTCTGTTTTGCCTGTGGTATTTGCTGAATCAGCAAGGCCATTGCCATTCAATGTCAGTTCCGCGGACGGTTTTGCTGGCAGTTCGACGGTTGCGGTAGTCGGGTTGACAGGCGCGCCCGTGGTCATGGCGTTGTTTGTTGCGGGCAACGCTTCTGCTGCAAGTTGTTGAGCGGCCTTGGCTTCAGCATTGTTGTTGCTGGGTTTGCTGTTGGCACTATTGCCCGCTTCGTTGTCAGATTTGTCGATGTTGTTGTCTGCTGATTTTTCAACAGGCTTTTCTGCTGTTGTGTTGTTCTCGCTTCGGTTTTCGCTGGCGGCATTGGTCGGTTCGGCGATTTTTTCGGTTGAACCGGTTTTGTTTGCTTTGCTGTCAGTTGCCGCAGAGGGGGTGGATTCAAGGCTGCTGCTGTCTTGCATCCAGTTTCGCTGGGCCCACACGGTGGCTTGCGCGGCTTCAGCGTTGCTGTTGGATTCAGTGTATTTTTTTCCGGGTTTGCTGTCTTGCTTGAACAGCGATTCACGCAGTTGCGCTTCAATGTTGTTCAATTGCGCATTCGGGGCCAGCTGGCCCAGCGCCGAACTGAACAGGGCTTCGAATTGAAGTGCAAGTTCTTTCGGGTCCGAATTGGTTTTGCTGCTGCCTGCTGCGGTTTGAACCTTGCTGACGTTGTTCATGGCTTGGGTACTCGTGGTCATGTGGGTTCTCCGGCAGTTTGAACCCGGTAAATTCTCGCTGCAAATTCGTCGTTCATTTTTTGATCGCGCTTGTTTTCCAGTTTGATCTGTTTCAGTTTCTCGCGTTCAACCAGGGCTTCGTATTTGCGCTGTTCGGCCAGGGCTTCTTGCCATTGGGTGCGCTGGTGGGCCAGGGTGGTGTTCAGAAATTCAATTTCACGGGTTTGCTGGGCAACAGCTTCAGCAATTTTTCCAACAAAGGCCAGTTGGTTGCGCAGTTGCTGACCTGTCATGCCAACAGCGGCTTTGTTGTGCATGCCGCCCTCGCATTCGTCGCGATAGGTTTGCAGCATGTTCAGTTTGTCTTGGCCTTGGGCCAGCTTTTGTTGGGTACTGGCCATGTTTCTGGCCAGGTTGTCGGCCTTTTCACTGGCCTGTTCAATCAGGATTTGCAGCACATTGCTCATAAAGACCCAAGCTTTTTAGTGTTTGTCGTTCTTGAATTCGTTCGGGAACAAGGATTGAAGGCCGGCAAGGGCTTCATCGAAATTCGCGCTTTCTAACATTGACTGCTGAAGCAGGTTTTCAATCTTCGGATAAAGGGCCAAAGAATGGTCCAATTGTGGGTCTGACCCCGGGGAGTAAGCACCCACGGTGATCAGGTCGCGGTTGCGCTGTACTTTGGAGAATGCAGCTTTCAAGCCCCGGGCGGCATTCAGGTGCGCGGGCGGCACAATATTGTGCATGGCCCGGGAAATGGATTGTTCAATGTCAATGGCAGGGTAGTGCCCGCTTTCAGCCAGTTGACGGGACAACACGATGTGGCCGTCCAGAATGGCACGGGCTGCGTCGGCAATCGGGTCTTGCTGGTCATCGCCCTCGGTCAGCACCGTGTAAAACGCGGTAATGGAACCTGCGCCTTTGCGGCCATTGCCTGCGCGTTCCACCAGGGTGGGTAGTTTGGCGAATACGCTGGGTGGGTAACCCTTGGTGGCTGGGGGTTCGCCAATGGCCAGTGCAATTTCTCGCTGGGCCATGGCGTAGCGGGTCAGGGAATCCATGATCATGAGCACGTTGTGGCCTTGGTCGCGGAAATGCTCGGCCACCACCTGGGTGTAGGCTGCGCCCTGCATGCGAAGCAGGGGGCTTACGTCGGCCGGGGCGGCAATCACCACGCTGCGCTTCAAACCTTCTTCGCCCAGAATCTGTTCAATGAATTCTTTCACCTCGCGGCCACGTTCGCCGATCAGGCCAACGACCACACGGTCGGCTTTGGTGTAGCGGGCCATCATGCCCAGCAACACCGATTTACCCACACCGGAACCTGCCATCAGGCCAATTCGTTGACCTCGCCCCACTGTCAACAGGGCGTTGATGGCGCGCACCCCGACATCAAGCGGCTCAGTAATGGGTTCGCGTTCAAGCGGGTTGATTGGCCGGGCGGCCAGTGGGCAACGTTTTTCGAATTTCAGTTCGCCGAGCGTATCCAGTGGTTTGCCATTGCTGTCGACCACGCGGCCCAGCAGGCTGTCGCCCACGGGCAGGTGTTTGGTTTTGTCTTCAGGTCTGCGCCAGGGGTGGGCTTTTACGCCCAGCTTGGGGGCGATGGGGGGTGGTTCCTGTGCAATCACTTTGGCGCCAGGGGTCATGCCATGCACATCGGTAGCAGGCATCAAAAACAGTTTGTCGCCGTTAAAGCCGACCACCTCGGCTTCAAGTGGCGGGGCACCTTTTTGTACCACGGTGCACACACTGCCCACTGGCAATTTCAGGCCCACGGCCTCCATCACCAAACCGGCCACGCGGGTCAGTTTGCCGGTGGCAATCTGGGGGTGGTTGTTTTCCACCAGAAATTTGCATTCGTCCAGCCACTCGAGCAGGTCAGCCATTTACTCTGCGTCCTTGTCAGTGTCGGTGTTCAGGTCTTCTGGTGTAATCGGGGTGTCCTTGCCAAGCGACTCGATGGCGCGAAGCCACCGTGTTTGCAAGGTGGCGTCCACTTCACCTTCCGGGTGTTGCAAAAGAAAGCCACCCTGCAGTTGTTTGGGGTCTTCGATCATGCGCAGGTTGCCCAGCATTTGCTGGTCACCAAACTGTGCTGCCAACACGGCGATGGTGTGGGGGTGGGCGCGCAGCGTCACAGCTTTGCTGTGCAGTTGCATGCTTTCCAGAATCTGGTTGAGCAATTCGGCGACCTGTTCCGGCTTTGTGATCAAGGTGTCGACGATGACTTTTTTGCTGACCAATACGGCCAAGTCCAACAGTTTTTCCGACAACACCGATTTAAAACTTTCAAATTCATCTTCAAGGGTCTGGGCTGCATTGACCAGCGCCACGCGTTCGTTGTGCGCGGCATTCCAGCCCGCTTCGTAGCCCGCTTGCTGACCGCGCTCCTCGGCCTGTTTTAATGTGTCGCGCTCAAGTTCGACAATCTGTTTTTCCCGCCGGGCCAGTGCCTCCGCCCATTCTTTCAGGCGCATCTCTTCGGCTGTGGGTGGCGCAACTGGTAAAGTTTGTTGAGCCTGCTGGTGCCCCATCTCACTAAACAGTCGTTCCACTGGGCTTCCATAGCGCGACCCAATCAGTTCGACCGACCAGTTTGGTAGTTCGGCGGCGTCCAGGCCGCGGATAATCCGGTTAGACGAACGCATCTTCACCGCCTGCGCCAAGTACAATTTCCCCTGCATCGGCCAGCTTTCTGGCTGTCTTCAACACATCTTTCTGTGCTGCTTCAACTTCCGACAGGCGAACAGGGCCACGGCTTTCCAGGTCGTCGCGCAGTGCTTCTGCAGCGCGGGTGGACATGTTCTTGAACACCTTTTCGCGGATGGCTTCGTCTGCCCCTTTCAATGCAATCACGAGCAAGTCGCTTTGAACATCGCGCAAAATTGTTTGCATGCCGCGGTCATCAATGTCGAGCAGGTTGTCGAATGTGAACATTTCGTCCTGAATGCGCTGGCTAAGTTCGTTGTCGTATTCGCGAATGGTGTCCAGCACGGTTTTCTCAGAGGTTGTGCCCACAAAGTTCAAAATTTCAGCAGCGGCACGCACGCCACCCAGGGTGGTTTTCTTCAGTTTGTCACCACCGGCAAGTACCTTGGCAAGTACATCGTTTAATTCAAGCAGTGCATTGGGTTGAATGCCGTCAATGGTGGCAATGCGCAGCACCACATCGCTGCGCAGGCGATCCACAAACAGGTTCAAAATGGCGGCTGCGAAGTCGCGTTCAAGGTGAACCAGAATGGTGGCGATAATTTGTGGGTGTTCATTCTTGATCAGTTCGGCCACTGTGCCCGGGTCCATCCACTTCAGGCCTTCAATGCCGGAAGTGTCGCTGCCCTGCAAAATCCGGTCGAGCAGGAAACCGGCTTTGTCTTCGCCCAGTGCCTTGGTCAGTACGCTGCGAATATAGGCATCGGAATCAAGCCCCAGTGCGCTTTGGCTTTGCGCCATGTTGACCACTTCGCCGGCAATTTCCTCGATGCGGTCAATCGGTACGTCTTTGGTTTTGGACATTTGCTGACCAAGTTTCTGAACCTCTTTGGGGCCCAGGTACTTGAACACTTCTGCGGCTTCTTCCTCGCCGAGACTGAGCATCAGGATGGCACCTTTCTGGATGCCGAGTTCGCTTTCTGCCATGGTGTGTAATCCTTGTTTTGCTAAGGGCTTGCCTTACGCGTTTTGTGTTTCGCCGTTAACCCAGTTCTTGACAATATTGGCCACGATCTGTGGGTGCTCGCGGGCCAATTCACGCAATTTCTCCAGCTTTTGCTGACGGTTCATGCCGGGCAGGGTGCCTTCGCGTTGCAGTTGTTCCAGTAACTCGACGTCGCTTTCTCCGCCGACCTTGTTGGCCAACAGTGGTGTGCGTTGGCCCGGCAGTAACTCAGGACCTTCGTTGAACAAATCCACTTCAGCAGGTTTCATCATGGGGCGGAATATGCCGAACACAAGAATGGCTGCGACCAGAGCAATACCGATAGGCATGCCCAGTGATTTGGCCAGGTCCATGGTTTCTTGCTGTGCCCACATCGGGATGGTGCTTTCTTCAACCTTGGTGAAGGCCTGGTTGACCACATTGACGGCATCGCCGCGTTGCTCATCAAAACCGATGGCCTGTTTCACCAGGTTGTCCAGCTGGGTAATTTCTTCGGGTGTCAATGGCACCTGGCGTGTTTCGCCCTTGGGGTCGGTGATGGTTTTGAAATTCACAACCACTGCAGCTGAAAGGCGTTCTATTTTTCCAACCTGCGATTTGGTGTACTGCACAGACTTGTCCACTTCGTAATTCACGGTGGAGTCTTTGCGGTTGCTGTTGTTGGTTTGTGCTGGTGCGTTGTTGGCCCCATTGGCCAGTGCCTGCTGGGGGTTTTGCCCGATATTGGCGGCTGCCTCGCCGGGTGGGGTGTTGGCCATGACGCCGGGCACACCTTGTGGGTTGCTGCTGGTGCCGTCGTTCGATTCGCTGATTTGCTGGCTGCGAATGGTGGCTTGTGTGGTGTCGCCATTGGGCTTGTAAATTTCGTCTGTGCGTTCGGATGTGGAGTAATCCATGTTGGCTGTCACGGTGGCACGCACGTTTTCGCTGCCGAACACGGGGGTAAGAATGTCGACGATTCGGCTGGTCAGGCTTTGTTCAATTTGATTGGTGTAGGCCAGTTGTGTGGGGTTCAAGCCGCTTTCAAGCTGGTTTTTGCCGGTCAGCAGGCGGCCGGACTGGTCGACGATGCTGACATCTTCGGGGTTCATGCTGGGCAGGCTTGAGGCCACCAGGTGCACAATGCCGTTGATCTGCGGTTCAGACAGTGTGCGGCTGCCAAACAGGTTCAGCACAATCGACGCGCTGGGCGTTTGCTTTTCACGAATGAAAATGGAGGGCTTTGGAATGGCCAAGTGCACGCGTGCGCTTTGCACGGCAGAAATGGACTGAATGGAGCGAATCAGTTCACCTTCCAGCGCACGCTGGTAATTCACCTGTTCCTGAAACTGGGTAATGCCCAGCTTCTGGTTGTCCATGGCTTCAAAGCCGCTTACGCTGCCTTTGGGCAGGCCTTGGCTGGCCAGTGCCAGGCGTGTGTCGTACACCTTATTCGATGGCACCAGAATCGAGGTGCCTGCGGTATTGAATTCATACGGTACTTTCATTTGGGTCAGTGCCTCCACAATGGCACCCCCATCCTGATCGTTCAGGCCGCTGAACAGAACCCGGTAGCTTGTTTGGTTGGCCCACATCAACAGCGATGCCAGCACGGCGATTAACAGCGGAATGCCGATCAAGATACCCATTTTGTTTTTCTGGGGCAGTCTTGCAAAACGTTGCTGCATGTTTGTAATCGGGTTGTTGCCAATCGGGCCGATCACTTCTGGGCTGCCAAGAGCTTCTGCCATGTAATACCTGCGTGTGGGTTAAATTGTTCTACCCATGCATTGTGCTTGTGCGTTTGCGCAAGCAAACCGGTAAAAAGGGGGGGTTAACGGCACCTATTTCCAAAACTTGAGTGTTTGATTCAAAAATAGGGGGCTTTTTACCCCTTGTTTGTCGCAACGTATTGCCAATATTGCTTGTACAAAGGAAGGGTAGAAACACAAATTCCGCGTTGGAGTATTTCATGATCGACAAAATGGGGCCTGTAAGTGGCCTGTTAAGCAGTGCGGTGACGGATGCGATCAAAAGCCCGTCCCTCACCAACAAGCCACAGGCACTGGACCAGACCTCGTTTGCAGATGCCATTGCCAAAGCTTTGGAAAGTGCCAGTTTGTCCGCCGACAAGGCGGCAGAGATGGGCAAGCGTTTGCAGATGGATGACCCCACGGCTTCAGTTGAAGAAACCGTGATTGCGATGAATACGTCTTCGCTGCAGTTCACTGCCGTGGTTCAGGCTCGAAATAAAATTCTTCAGGCTTACAACGACATCATGAACATGCCGGTGTAGTTGTTTGTTTGCAGTTTGATTTCAATCTGTGCTTCTTCGCGGCAGGGAGGGTGCGGCATCGGCACTCCTTTGTGGTTGGGCGGGTGCGGTATCGGCACTCCTTTGCGGTTGGGCGGGTGTTGAGTTCGATTCCCATCTTGATGCGTCCGGAGTAGTCGTCTCGAGCACGGGAGGAATTGGGCTGTTAGTGGCGAGCAATTGCTTTAGTATAATTATCAAAGTCCCTTGTTTGTCTCCTATGGCAGCGTTCTGGGGTGTCATAGGCTCGTGTGACTTAAACATCCGTATCTGTTCCTGTACCCGGCCGTTGGTGCTGGTGCTGAAACGCACTCCCTGCTGTGCAGCCTGAGCGCCAATTGCAGAGGCCGCTGCTGCGGTTGGGCGTTGCTCCCCACTGCCTGGTGCCCTGGCTACAGAGCGACCTGCCACGGGATTCGAATCCGCGGTGCGTTGGGTATTGCCACCGTTGTTTGCGGGCGCTGTTTTGGGTATGTTGTTCATCAGATATTGATCCGTATTTTGTGAAACTGTAACGTTGGGTATGATCTTTCCAGTTCTTGGTTCCACAACATCGTTGGGCTAACCCTTTTCATTGACCACGGTTCGATGGCCAGTCCTTTTGCATCGATCTCTGAATCCCTGTGGTGCAGGCTAAGCTCTGTGGCACAATCCAGTTCAGTTAACCCATTGATGAATTGGAGCCTGTTCCATGATTGCACCTTTCCCGATTGCCCGAGACAACCGCGCTGAAACGTCGACAGACCTGCTGATGTTGCCCCAGCTGGCCAATCGGCATGGGTTGATTACCGGTGCCACTGGCACAGGAAAAACAGTCACCTTGCAGGTGATGGCAGAGGCCTTTTCCCGCATGGGTACGCCCGTGTTCATGGCCGATGTGAAAGGCGATCTGACCGGCATTTCCCAGCCTGGAAAAACCTCCCCCAAGTTTGAAGAGCGCATGAAAATGACGGGTATCCCGGTGCCGGAATTTTCTGGCAGCCCGGTCACCTTGTGGGATGTGTTCGGCAAGCAGGGCCACCCCGTTCGTGCCACCATTTCCGACATGGGGCCGTTGCTGTTGGGGCGTCTGCTGGGTTTGAACGACACACAGGAAGGCGTGCTGAATTTGGTGTTCAAAATTGCAGACGACAATGGCCTGCTGCTGCTCGATTTGAAGGACCTGCGTGCCATGCTGCAGTACGTGGGTGAAAACGCCAAAGAATTCACGACCGAATACGGCAATGTTTCGGCGGCTTCAGTGGGTGCAATTCAGCGTGGTTTGCTGGCGCTGGAAGGGCAGGGGGCTGATGCCTTTTTCGGTGAACCGATGTTGAATATTGATGACCTGATGCAAACCGATGCGAGTGGCAAAGGTATCATCAACATTCTGGCTGCAAACCAGTTGATGAATTCACCGAAGCTGTACGCCACTTTTTTGTTGTGGCTGCTTTCCGAGCTTTTCGAAAATCTGCCCGAAGTTGGTGATGTTGAAAAACCCAAGATGGTGTTTTTCTTTGATGAAGCACATTTGTTGTTTACCGATGCGCCCAAACCTTTGATCGAAAAAGTAGAGCTTGTCGTTCGCCTGATTCGTTCAAAAGGTGTTGGCGTGTACTTTGTTACCCAGAACCCCCTGGATGTTCCTGATTCCGTGTTGGGGCAACTTGGCAACCGGGTTCAACACGCCTTGAGAGCCTTCACACCTCGCGATCAAAAGGCAGTGAAAGTGGCTGCTGAAACCATGCGCCCCAATCCAGGTTTGGACATAGAGGCGGCAATCACGGAGCTGGGTGTGGGCGAGGCATTGGTCAGCTTTCTTGACTCCAAAGGCAGGCCAAGCCTCACTTGCCGCGCCTGGGTGTACCCACCTGCCAGCAAGTTTGGCCCAGCCAGCCCGGAGCAATGCCAGCAATTGATTGCGAATTCACTGGTGGCCGGGGTGTATGAAAAATCGGCGGATCGGGAATCGGCGTTCGAGATGTTGAAAGCACGAACCGAGCAGGCCGTGACTGCACAAAATGCACCGGAAACACCCGAAGAAAAAAGTACCCTGAGTGGTTTGGGTGACATGCTGTTTGGGACCAGTGGTGGCGGTGGACGCAAACGGCAAAGCGTGGCGGAAACCATGGCGAAAAGCGCAGCGCGCAGCATTGGTTCACACGTTGGCCGTGAACTGATGCGCGGTATCCTGGGTTCTTTGTTGGGGGGCAGCAAGCGCCGTTAGGCGCTTTGTAAACTAGCTCATTGAATGCAGGTTGGTGCGTTGCCGGCGTTCGGTCGCCAGCAGGAAACGCTGAAGGCGACGTTCTGCGCCGCGTTCGAGAGTTTTCATTTCGCAACCTAATTGAATATTGTCTGGTTGGTCGAAGACGGGTTTGATGTTTCGAATCACCAATTCAACCAGCATGCTGCTGCCCCCATCGGGCAGTGTCAGGCGAACATCTTTAAGTATTTCATCCTGGTTGTATTGCCGGGGCGGGGCGCTGACATAGAATCCGCAACCTGCCAGGCTGATGTCGATCAGGGAAATGTCGCCTTGAACCTGCGGAATGACCAGTTTTACTTGTGAATTAAGTTCCTCATCGGCCATTACCCTGAAATAATTGCGACGTTGCAAACGAACAATTGTTCTGGGTATTGTGATTCGCAGCGCGTCTGCTCCCTGGTATTGGCTTTTCAGGATGCCGATTCCGGCGAACTGTACTTTGACCCCATCGGGAAAGCTGACCATTACGTAGGAAGTGCTGATGTTGCAGTGTTCACTCAACACTTTTTCATAGGGAGTGCCTAACCACATTTGGCCTGCGCTCCAGTCAATACTCAGAATTTCTGTCACGAACTGGGTGTGGTCTGCCTGCAGATAAACGTACAGTTCATGTTCGTCATCTTCGATGATACTGAGCAATTTTCGCAGTGTTGGTTCTGCACTCAAGCTGAATTCTTCCAGCAGCTTTTGATCGCGTTCAGGCGCGATACTCGTGTTGTGTTTCATGGTCAGCCCTCGGTATTGAATTCTTTGTTTTCTATTTGATACACCCACGCAAGCAGTTCCGCAATGGCCTGATACAAACCGGGCGGAATTTGTTGGTCCAGGTCTACGTTCATCAGCAGTGAAACCAGTTCCCGGCTTTCGTGCACGAAGACCCCGGAGTCTTTTGCTTTCTGGATAATTTGCTCTGCAATCAAACCTTTGCCTTTGGCCACGACCTTGGGTGCACCCGAGTGCTCCAGATAGGCCAAGGCTACGGCTTGTTGCGGGCTTAGTTTATTCGTCAATCTTGATCCCCGATGGCACCATGAACTGCCCATGAACCAGTTTTAAACCTCGATTCTCCATGGCTTGCCTGAATTCCTGCCAGTGCGGATCGACGGCCTTCTTGCTGTGGGCAGATCCGGAAATTTGCACATCACATTGTGAAGCTACCATGCGAACCCTTACCTGAAGCTCACCCAGATGTGCCATGTCCAGTTTAAGCCGGGCAACCCAGGGGCGGACTGGCTCTCCGCCCTGTTCCTCACTGGTTTGATCTGTTTCATTTTCATTGTCGGGTTCGATGTCAATGTGAATCGGTTGGCCCAGCAAGCCGCTCAATGCCAGTGAAATTCTGTTGGTGTCCAGCGTGGCCAGCTGTGCAGTCACCAATTTCACAGACTGCTCGACTGCGGAAGGGTTAACGCCTTTTTCGCTGATCACCTGTTCCGGTCCAAAGCGTGCCTGCGGTTCACGAACAAGCTGGTCGGTGCTGCGTTGTCCGTTGGCCCATTGCTGCAAATGCGATTCATAAAACAAACCACTGTTTTCCACTGCGGCGCTGACCTGCTTGGCCAACACCCCAGCCAGGTTGCTGTTGGGCGTTGTCACGTTGGCGATTTGCCGGGTTTGTTGTAGCGCAGGGCCTGCATCTGTTTTGCTGTCAACAAGAGTGGGTTCGTCCGCCGCTGCGTTGGCAAGTACAGCCTGCTGTGGTGGTGTCTGAATTTGTGTGCTGAGTTGTTTAAGGCTGCTCATCACGGTTGTTGAAACCTGCGTGCTGGATCCCTGGCCCAGACGTTCAAGCAAACCCAGCAAGCGCGCAGTGCCGGAAAGCTTGTCCACAAAACTGGGGGACTCCTGCACCTCGCTGTCTTCGCTTGTTGCGGGCAGCGTGGTCAGCAGGTTGCGTGCATCCTGAGTTTTCTTGCTGCCCGATGTGCCGCTTGCCGATAAATCGTCGCCTTTGCTGGAAAGTGCGAAGCTGACCGTTACCATTTCACCGGCGGTCAATGACCTGCCCGGCGGCAATTTCACCTGAATATTCTGGCCTGCGAATTCAAGTTCAGCCTCATTGCCGGGGCCGCCCTTGACCACGCGAACCAAAGCGATTTGCCCCGCCAGTTGTTGTGCCTGGGGCAATGGAAGCTGGCGGGTCAGTATCGCAACGACAGGCGCAATTTCGCCCTTGCCTGAACTGACCCGGTCACCCGGGTTCGATTGAAGTACGGTGTTGAGGTTGGGCGGAGCTGATTTAACCGGAGTTAATGACATGTCTCACACCCGTTGCTGTTAGCGCAATGGCTTAGTTGGATCCATAAGAGTTGCTGAGTTTCTGCGAGTTGTTGGCTGCGCGGAGAAATTCTTCCAACTGCTTAAGGCGTGGTTCCGTGATGTCGCGAATTGCCGCGTCATCAGCCAGAATTTTCTTCAAGTATCCGATGTGCTGGCTGCGTTCTTTTTCATTCAGTTCAGTTTGCTGTGCTTCTTTGATGGACTGCAGTTCGTGAATCAGCTTTGAACATTGTTCCTCAGCTGCGCACAGTTCGTCCCAGTCGCCTGCCTTGGCTGAATCCAGCATGATCTGGCTTTGACTCGCTATGGCGGCGTAAAGCTTCATGATTGCACCGTTGTTGTCTGTCGCGAAAATCATGTCTCGAGCGGTCCTTTATATTTGATTATTGATTGGCGGTGTTTTGGCCAATTTCAAGCCATGCACTGCGCAGGTCTGCCAGCAGCCCGATGCAGGTGTCCATGCGTTCAGGACTGTTTTGCGCATTGGCCAGAATGAGTTCTTTGCAGATGTAGTCGTACAGCGCAAGAAGCTGCTGTGCAAGTGCGCCACCTGCATTCACGTCCAGAGAGGTGGTCAGACCGTCTTTGATAATTCGAAGGGCTTTGTCCACCGATTTGGTCTTCATCTCGATGTCGCCCATATCCAGGTAAATTTTTGTTTTGCGAATAGCCTCAATGGCGCCGTCGTAAAGCATCACGATCAAGCCATGTGGGGAAGCACTGTTGATGCCGGTCTCCAGTCCTACTTGTGCGTATGCTTTTGCGCCGTACATCATGGGTGCGTTCACTTGTTGGTTTGTCTTGAGTAAATATTAGGCCCTCAGTACCCTGTTTGATGCTGCTAAAAACAGGGTTTTTAGGTCACTGTTCTCGGCTTACCGTTGCTGGGCCAGGGCGGCCAATTGCTGGCTTAAATAAGCGCTGGTTTGCTGCATGCTGGCCAGCATGGAATCCAGTGCCGTGAACTGTGCCCGGTAGCGCTTCTCGACTTGTTCAAGGCGCAAGTTGATGCGGTCTTCCTGGTCGTCAAGGCGCTGTTTGCGACTGTTTAGGCCCTCTGTGCGGGATGCAAGCGCACCTCCTTCATCGGACAGTGTGCCAATCCAGTCGCTCAACCGCTCGCCCAAGCCTTTGCTGAACGTGATGGTGCCAAGGTCACCCAACGCACCTTGAGCCACTGAAAACTGCAGGCCTTCGCTGGCTTCGCCCGTGGCGCCAGTCAGCAAATTGGCAATGCCTGTGCCAGCAACGCCATTGATGGTGCCTGCAATGGTGTTGCTGCCATCGTAGGCGGTGCTGATGTTGATGGCGTAGGTGCCTTCCAGCGTTTTGGTATTTGCCCCAACAAATTTAACCCGTGCATCAGATGTGGTGGCGGTGTTTGAGAACACCTTCTCAAGAATGGATGGATCGGCTGCAACAGCAGTGTCCAGTTTCGTTTTGTCCAGAGAAAGCACACCGTCTTTGTCGAAATTCAGACCAATGTCACTCAAGCCAATTCCATACTGGGCCACTTGTTCACGCAAAATATTCCGCATGCCGCGTTCCAGGCTTGATGGCGTGGTTTCCTTCGACAGGGTGGCATCTTTTTGCTGTTGGTCTTTCAGGTTGCCGCGAATTTTATTGTAGGCCGCAACAAAGCCGTCCAGCGTTGTTTTCAGGGCGCTGTCATCGAGCGAAACCTCGAGATTGACGGGCGTTGTGGTCACCGCCTTGAGGTTTAGCGTCAGGCCTTCTACCGCATCAGTGACTGTGTTGCTTGCTTTGCTGACCGCCAGGTTGTTGATCGTGAAGTTGGCGTTTTGTGCAACTTGCAGCGAAGTCGCATTTTTTCCGGCACCCGCTGCTGCGGTTGGGTCGTAGGCCAGCATGGACAAGCCAGCGGTGTCGGTGTTTGTACCGTCGTCGTCAGTCACTTCCAGTTTGAAGCCATTGACCGCGCCAGTTTCCTTGCTGGTCAACACCAGGCGTGAACCAGTGCCATCATTGATGATGGAAGCCGTAACCCCTGAATTCGAATCGTTGATGGCCTGTTTGATTCCGTCCAGCGTTTGTTGACCTGCGCCAATATTGATGGTGACGGGGGTTTTGTCGGGGTTGTTTGTGAATGTGTTGGTGCCGGAATCGTAGCTGCCCAACGTAAGGGTCAAACTGCCTGTGCCCACATTGCTGTCGGCCGTGGGCACACTGGCCGCAGCCACACTTTGTGCTTTGGCCAATTGGCTTACTTCAATGCTGTAACTGCCTTTTGCTGCAGAGGCACTGGCTGTTGCCGAAACCGCCTTGTCGTCGCTGGAGGTGGTTTTAAGCGGGTTCAAATTGCTTAAATTGGTTAGTTTGTCTGCCGCAGCTTTCAGGTCTGCAAACGAATTTTTGATGATGCCGTAAATGGAAATCTTGGTGTTGATCGAGGTGCGTTCCTGGCTGACCTTGGTCAGTGGAATTCGCTCGGCGGCCATCAGGGAACTGATAATGCCCTCAATGTCCAGCCCGGAGCCAATACCGGCAGATGAAATTGCAACCATGATTTATTCCCCTTTTTCGTTCTACGCTTCGCGAGACATTAGAACGCCTTGCATTTTTTCAATGGCCTTGGCGATTTTCAACATCTCAACCGAAGGAATCTGTTTCAGGATTTCTTGTGTTTCACGATCGATGATCTGGACGATGGGCTTGCCGTTGTCGCTGTCGACCAGAAACTTCAGATTGGATTGATTGCTCGCCAGTGCAGCATTGGCTTTTTGAACCACTTCCAATACTTCGCTTACGCTTAACTCCGCCTGCTTGCCCATCACGGGTTTTGCCACATTGCCTTGAAGGGTTTGTGGGTTGCTTATTTCCTGCTGTTTTGGCAGGGCGGTTGCATATTCAGCCATGTTTGAAATGTTCATTTTCGCCACCTTTCCGAATTCTAAGCGGGCAGGGTAAGCCCCCATGTCTTGATTAACGGCAGGTTTAGGGGTTTTCTTTAGCGTTAAAAAGCCCGGTGAGCTTGATTCACCGGGCTTTTCGTTTGATTCGAATCCACTTGTGGCGAACTCTTGTCAGTTTTCAGGTTTGACCCTGAATTAACGCAGCAAGCTCAACACGTTGTTGGGCAGCTGGTTGGCCTGAGCCAGCATGGCGGTACCGGCCTGCTGAAGAATCTGCGCACGGGTCAGGTTTGCAGTTTCTTTGGCGAAGTCAGCGTCCATGATTCGGCCACGGGCCGAGCTCAAGTTGCTGCTGGTGGTTTCCAGTGAGGAAACAACTTGTTCCAGTCG
>Ga0209024_1000767_pt1 | contig 42003 bp, 36 predicted proteins | sample AutmiccommunBRH5_FD_187380 | JGI IMG/M metagenome (GOLD analysis project Ga0209024, IMG submission 187380) | Deep subsurface microbial communities from Mt. Terri, Switzerland - Autotrophic microbial communities BRH/5 (SPAdes) (version 2) | ecosystem: Environmental > Aquatic > Deep subsurface >... | reverse complement strand
AAGGCCGAGAGCACCGGCCACATCAACCCGAAATACGGGAGCAGCCCAGGGCGGACGTTCTACACCCACATTTCTGACCAGTACGCGCCATTTCACACCAAGGTCGTGAACGTCGGCGTGCGCGATTGCGTTCATACATGGCTCTCAGCGAGGCGACTTCTGGTGCTGCAATGCCAAGCTCGTTGCCAAGGTGGCGCCACAAGGCTACTGGAATTACCCGAAAGGCACCGAGCAAACGCCCACTCATGCGCAGGAAACCAATATGGAGCGCCAGACCAAGCTTGTGGGAATCACCTCGGCGTGCATTGATTGCGTCGCGCTCGGCACCATCGAAGGTGAAAAATGCCTTCATCTCGAAGTCGCTGATATCGCGGGGGAGCCCACGCATCCCCAAAAACGTTGTGTGCCAACCCTGCATCGTGAACCTCAAAAGTGGGAGGCCACCATACCCGTTTACAAAGCGAACAGGAAAGTCAATGAAATCAACGGTCTACCCAGACCACCCCCGCGCCAGTGCTAGCTTTGCGTACCGTCACTTATTGCACTGAAAACGAGGAGACCCCGTCACGAGCCTGGGTCAGCGCAGCGAACACGCGTGGCACGTGATCCATGAAGACCTGACCAGAACGGGTCAGGCGCGTGCTGCGGGTGTTGCGGTCGAAGAGGCGGACCCCCAGCTCTTCTTCCAGTTCCTTGATCGCCCGCGAAAGTGGCGACTGTTCAATGTGAAGCTTCTCAGCGGCTCTGGCGAAGTGCAGTTCCTGAGCGACCGCCAAGAAGCACCGAAGGTGCCTCAGTTCCATTGTTTTCCCTGAATGTTTTCATTTTCTGCTTCAAGCTACTTCTGTTCTTAAATCGCTACCACCAGCTCGGGCACAGCGGTGAACAGGTCGGCCTCCAGGCCGTAGTCGGCCACGCTGAAGATCGGCGCCTCGGGGTCCTTGTTGATCGCCACGATCACCTTCGAATCCTTCATGCCCGCCAGGTGCTGGATCGCACCCGAGATGCCCGCGGCGATGTACAGCTGCGGCGCCACGATCTTGCCCGTCTGACCCACCTGCAGGTCGTTCGGGGCGTAGCCCGCGTCCACCGCCGCGCGGCTGGCACCGATGGCCGCGCCCAGCTTGTCGGCCAGCGGGGTCATCACTTCGTTGAACTTCTCGCTGCTGCCCAGCGCACGGCCACCGCTGACGATGATCTTGGCCGCCGTCAGTTCCGGGCGGTCGCTCTTGGCGATTTCGCTGCCCAGGTAGCTGCTCTTGCCGTTGCCCGCTGCGGCCGCAACCGGTTCCACGGCGGCCGATCCACCCTGGCCTGCCGGGTCGAAGCCGGTGGTGCGCACGGTGATGACTTTGGTGGCGTCGCCGCTCTGCACGGTGGCGATGGCGTTGCCGGCGTAGATGGGGCGCTCGAAGGTATCTTGGCTGATGACCTTGGTGATGTCGCTGATCTGCGCGACGTCGAGCTTGGCGGCCACGCGCGGAGCCACGTTCTTGCCGCCGGCCGTGGCAGGGAACAGGATGTGGCTGTAGGCATTGGCGATGGCCAGCACCTGGGCGGCGACGTTTTCGGCCAGGCCGTGGGCGAAGCCTTCGCCATCGGCGTGGATGACTTTGGCGACACCGGCGATCTGGGCGGCGGCGGCTGCAGCGGCAGCGGCGTTGTGGCCGGCCACCAGCACGTGCACGTCACCGCCGCAGGCAGCGGCGGCGGACACGGTGTTGAGGGTCGCGCCCTTGATGGCGGCGTTGTCGTGTTCGGCAATGACGAGTGCGGTCATGTTGTTTCTTCCTCAGATCACTTTGGCTTCGTTCTTGAGCTTGTCCACCAGGGCGGTCACATCGGGCACCTTCACGCCGGCGCCGCGCTTGGCCGGTTCGGCGACCTTCAGAGTCTTCAGGCGCGGCGCCACATCGACACCGAGGTCGGCCGGCTTGACAGTCTCCAGCGGCTTCTTCTTGGCCTTCATGATGTTGGGCAGCGTCACATAACGCGGCTCGTTCAGGCGCAGGTCGGTGGTGACCACGGCCGGCAGCGAGACTTCCAGCGTCTCCAGGCCACCATCGATTTCGCGGGTGACCTTGGCCTTGTCACCAGCGACTTCCACTTTGGATGCGAAGGTGGCCTGCGGCAGGTCGGCCAGGGCCGCCAGCATCTGGCCGGTCTGGTTGGCGTCGTCGTCGATCGCCTGCTTGCCCAGGATGATCAGACCCGGTTGTTCCTTGTCCACCAGGGCCTTGAGCAGCTTGGCCACGGCCAGGGGCTGCAGCTCGACATCGGTCTCGACCAGGATGGCGCGGTCGGCACCGATGGCCATGGCCGTGCGCAGGGTTTCCTGGCACTGGGCCACGCCGCAGGAAACGGCGATGACCTCGGTGGCCGCACCTTTCTCCTTCAGGCGCACGGCTTCTTCCACTGCGATCTCGTCAAACGGGTTCATGCTCATCTTGACGTTGGCGATGTCCACGCCGGTGCCGTCGCTCTTGACGCGCACCTTGACGTTGTAGTCCACCACGCGTTTGACGGGGACGATGATTTTCATGGTGTGGATCCCTTCAGACGCGTTCGACGATCAAGGCAATGCCCTGCCCCACGCCGATGCACATGGTGCACAGCGCGTAGCGTCCGCCGGTGGCGTGCAAGCGATTGACCGCCGTGGTGGCCAGACGCGCACCGCTGGCGCCCAGCGGGTGGCCCAGCGCGATGGCGCCGCCCCAGGCGTTGACGCGTGCGTCGTCGTCCGACAGGCCCAGCTGGCGCAGCACGGCCAGACCTTGCGCCGCAAAGGCTTCGTTGAGTTCGATCACGTCCAGCTGCTCCAGCGTCAGGCCGGTGAGCGCGAGCACTTTCTGCGTGGCCGGCGCCGGGCCGATGCCCATGATGCGCGGGGCCACGCCGGCGGTGGCCATGCCAACGATGCGGGCCTTGGGCGTCAAGCCGCTCTTCGCGGCCGTGGCCTCATCGGCCAGCAGCAGCGCGCAGGCGCCGTCGTTCACACCGCTGGCGTTGCCCGCGGTCACCGTGCCGTCCGGGCGTACCACACCATTGAGTTTGGCCAGGATTTCCAGACTTGTTTCGCGCGGGTGTTCATCGGTGTCCACCAGCACGGCATCGCCCTTTTTCTGTGGGATGCTCACGGCACAGATTTCGCGCGCCAGGTGGCCGGCCTTGATCGCTGCCACGGCCTTCATCTGGCTGGCCAGGGCCATGCGGTCCTGCGCTTTGCGCTCGATCTGGAAGTCCGTCGCCACGTTCTCGGCGGTTTCGGGCATGGAGTCGACGCCGTACTGCGCTTTCATCAGCTTGTTGACGAAGCGCCAGCCGATGGTGGTGTCATAGACGGCGTTGTTGCGACTGAAAGCACCTTCCGCTTTGGGCATGACAAAGGGCGCGCGGCTCATGCTCTCCACGCCGCCCGCAATCATCAGGCCCGCCTCGCCAGCCTTGATGGCCCGAGCCGCCGTGCCCACGGCATCGAGCCCAGAACCGCACAGGCGGTTGATGGTGCCCCCCGGCACCTCCAGCGGCAGGCCCGCGAGCAGGCCGCTCATGCGGGCGACGTTGCGGTTGTCTTCGCCGGCCTGGTTGGCGCAACCGAACAGGATGTCGGTCACCGCGGCCCAGTCCACGCCGGGGTTGCGCGCCATCAGCGCACGCAAGGGCACGGCGCCGAGGTCGTCGGCTCGCACGGAAGACAGTGCACCACCGTAACGGCCGAAAGGGGTGCGGATGGCGTCGCAGATGAAGGCTTGGGAAGTGGTCATGGCTGGAAACAAATGAAAGGAAAAAGCAGGGAAAAAAAGTGGGAGATTCAGCCGAGCAGGCGGTCCTGCATGGCCGGCGTGGCACGCAGCGCGCCATAGCCGTTGGCAGAGATGAGCTGATCAATTTCCTGCTCAAGACGGACGCGGGGCTCGGTACGTGCCCAGTGCACGGGGCCGCCCACCCAGGACGGGAAGCCGTAGCCGTTGACCAGGACGACGTCGATGTCGCCCGCGCGGTGCGCCACCCCTTCGCTGAACAACAGCGCGGCTTCGTTCACCATGGCCAGCAGGGCTCGGCGCTGGATCGTCTCGGCCGACAGTGGCGAGCGCTCGATGCCGCGCGCGGCCGAGGCCTGCGCGATGACGCCACGCACCACCTCGTCGGTGGCGGGGCTGGCCTTGCCGTCGGTGTAGGTGTAGTAGCCCGCCTGGGTCTTGCGCCCCATGCGGCCCATCTCGCACAGGCGGTCGAGGATGTGCACATAACGCTCCCTCGGGTCGCGGGTGGCGGCGCCGGCCTGCCGCATGCGCCAGGCGATGTCCAGGCCCGAGAGATCGGCCACGGCGAACGGCCCCATGGCGAAGCCGAAATCGGTCAGTGCACGATCCACGTCCTCGGGCCAGGCCCCGTCTTCCAACATGAACTCGCACTGCTTGCGGTAGGCGTTGTAGATGCGGTTGCCGATGAAGCCAAAGGCGTTGCCGCACAGGATGGGCGTTTTCTTGAGCTCGCGGCCCAGGGCCATGCCGGTGGCGATCACGTCGGGTGCGCTGTCGCGCCCTTGCACCACCTCCAGCAGCTTCATGACGTTGGCCGGGCTGAAGAAGTGCAGGCCCAGCACGTCCTGCGGCCGGGACGTGACCGATGTGATCGCGTCGATGTCCAGGTAGGAGGTGTTGGTGGCCAGCACCGCGCCCGCCCGGGCGTGTGCGTCGATCTGGCGGAACACCGACTGCTTGACCGCCAGGTCCTCAAACACGGCTTCGATCACCACGTCGACCGACTGCAGCGCCGACCAGTCCAGCGTGGCCGTCAGCCGGCCTTGCAGGCTTTCGGCCTTTGCAGCATCGACTTTGCCGGCTTTCACACGCGCAACGAAGTGCTCGGCGATGCGCGCGGAACCACGCGCCAGCGCCTCGCCCGACTGCTCCAGCAGGCAGACCTGCAGGCCCGCCTCCAGCGCGGCGATGGCTATGCCCGAGCCCATGGTACCGGCGCCGATGACGGCGACCCGATCGAAGGCACGCGACTCGGCAGACAGACTGGGCGGCAGCTTGCCGGACTCGCGCTGGACCCGAAATTGGTAGCGCAAGGCAGCCGCTTCGGGGCTCTGCATCAGCGCCAGGAACAGCTCGCGTTCGCGCTGCATGCCGGCGTCGAACGGCAGAGCGCTCGCCTGTACCGCGTCCAGCAAGGCCTGGTAGGCGGGCTGCGCGCGCTGGCGGGCGTTGAACCGGGCCAAAGCCTCGCTAACTGCTGCCCGGGCAGCATCCGCATTGACGCTGCGGTCACGTGCCCGCGGCAGGGGGACATCAGCCTGCGCCAATTCCAGAGCGAGGGCCGACGCCGCGCCCCACAGGTCTTGCGGTACCACGCGGTCCAGCAGCCCTGAAGCCGTGTGTTCGCCAGCCGTCTGGGGCTGGCCCGTGAGCATCATCGTCAGCGCCCGCTCTGCTCCCACCAGGCGCGGCAGTTTCTGGGTGGCGCCGGAGCCAGGGATCAGGCCCAGCTGGATCTCCGGCGTACCGAGCCGGGCCGAAGCCAGGGCCAACCGTGCATGGCAACCCAGGGCCAGTTCCAGACCACCGCCGAGCGCGACGCCGGAGATGGCGGCCACCACCGGCTTTGAACAGCTTTCGAGTGCCTCGATGACGTCGCGCAGCATGGGGGTTTCAAACTGCAGCGGCGTGCCGAACTCGGACACATCCGCGCCGGCCGAAAAGGCCTTGTCGGTGCCGATGAGCACGATGGCCGCCACCTGCGGATCGGCATCGGCGGCGCGCACCGATTCGACGATATGCCGGCGCAGCGCGATGCCCAGGCTGTTGACCGGCGGTGCGTTGAGTTCGATGCGTGCCACACGTGGGGCAGCGGAAGAAGATGGGGTCATGTGGGCGGTACCGGGTTTCAGATGATGTGACGGGTTTTGAGTGCGTCCAGCTCGCCATCGGACAGCGCCACCAGCGACTGGAGGACTTCCTGCGTGTGCTGGCCAAGCAACGGCGGTGCGCTGCGGTAGGTCACGGGCGTAGCCGACAGCTTGAGCGCGCTGCCGGGCACGCTGACCTGGCCGGCGATGGGATGGGGCAGGTCCTGGCGCATCTCGCGGGCCAGCACCTGCGGATCCTGGAACACATCGGCCATGTCATTGATGGGGCCGCAGGGCACACCGACCTCTTCCAGCAGCCGGATCCATTCGTCGCGGGGGTGCTGGATCATCAGTTCCTGCAACAGCGGCACCAGTTGATCGCGATGGCGTACGCGGGCGGGGTTGGTGGCAAAGCGCGGGTCGTCGGCCAGTTCGGGCTGGCCGGCGACCTGGGTGAGCTTGCGGAACTGCCCATCGTTGCCACAAGCCACGATGACCCAGCCATCGGCCACCTTGAACACCTGGTAAGGCACGATGTTCGGATGTGCATTGCCCCAGCGCGCCGGGGGTCTGCCGGTGGCCAGGTAGTTCGTGGCCATGTTGGCCATCATGGCCACCTGCGTGTCCAGCAAGCAAATGTCCAGGTGCTGACCCTGTCCGGTGCGCTCCATGTGGTTCAGCGCGGCCAGGATGGCGATGGTGGCGTGCGCCCCGGTGAACAGGTCGGCGATTGCAACGCCGGCTTTCTGGGGCGACGCGCCGGGCTGGCCGTCCCGCTCACCGGTGACGCTCATGAACCCACCCATACCCTGCACGATGAAGTCGTAACCGGCGCGCGGCGCGTACGGGCCCGTCTGACCGAAGCCGGTGATCGAGCAATAGATGAGGCTGGGATGGTCACCGCGCAGGCTCTCGTAGTCGAGTCCGTAGCGCTGCATGTCGCCGACCTTGAAGTTCTCGACCAGCACGTCGCATTGCGCCACCAGGCGGCGGACCAGTTCCTGCCCCTCGGGGGTGGAGATGTCGAGCGTCACGGACCGTTTGTTCCGGTTCACCGCCAGGTAGTAGGCGGCTTCGGTCGTGTCTTGCCCGGTGGCGTCTCGCGCGTAGGGCGGGCCCCACTGCCGCGTGTCGTCGCCCTGGCCCGGGCGTTCAATCTTGATCACGTCCGCGCCCAGATCGGCCAGTGTCTGCGTGCACCAGGGACCGGCCAGGACCCGCGTCAGGTCCAGCACCCGAATATGGCTGAGGGCTCCCATGGCGTCAGTCCTGACGCATCAGCTGCTTGCCGATGATCAGCTGCTGGATCTGTGTCGTGCCCTCGTACAGGCGCAGCAGGCGCACGTCGCGGTAGAAGCGTTCGACCTTGTATTCGTTGATGTAGCCCGCGCCACCGTGGATCTGCACACCTCGGTCTGCCACACGGCCAACCATCTCGGTCGTGAAGAGCTTGGTACACGAGGCCTGCATGCTCACCTCGGGATCGGTCACGCCAAAGGGCTTGGCGTCGTAGCGCTGTGCCACGGACTTGACCATGGACCACCCCGCCAGCAGTTCGGCCTGGCTGTCCGCCAGCATGGCCTGCACCAGCTGGAAATCTCCGATACGCTGACCGAACTGCTTGCGCTCCTGGGCATAGGCAACCGATTCGTTGAGGATGCGTTGTGCCATGCCGCAGGCCAAGGCCGACACGTGCAGGCGCCCGCGGTCCAACACCTTCATGGCCGTCTTGAAGCCCTTGCCGGGTACGCTGCCGATGATGTTGGCCGCCGGGACCCGCACGTTGTCCAGGTTCACGTCACAGGTCTTGGTACCGCGCTGGCCCATCTTCTTGTCCGGCTTGCCCAGGGTGATGCCGGGCAGATCCGATGGGACGATGAACGCCGAGATGCCGCCGGCGCCCGGTCCGTCGGTGCGCGCCATCAGCGTGAACGCACCGGCGCGTGGCGCGTTGGTGATGTAGCGCTTGCTGCCACTGAGCAGGTAGTCGTCACCATCGCGCACACCGCGGGTCTGCAGGGCTGCAGCGTCCGACCCGGCGTTGGGCTCGGTCAGCGCGAACGAGATGATCAGATCACCGCTGGCGATGCGGGGCAGGTATTCGGTCTTCTGCTCCGGAGTGCCGTCCATCAGGATGCCCTGTGAACCGATGCCAATGTTGGTGCCCACCACTGAGCGGAAGGCCAAGGCTGTCTGCCCCAGCTCAAAGGCCACTTCGCATTCCTGCGCCATCGACAGACCGATGCCGCCGAACTCCTCCGGAATCGATAGGCCGAACAGGCCCAGCTCTTTCATGTCGTCGACGATGTCCGAGGGGACGTCGTCGTGCTCTTCCACGCTGTTTTCGGCGGGGACCAGACGCTCACGAATGAAGCGTTGCACGCTGTCCTTGAGCAAAGAAAAGGTTTCTGTGTCGAGTGCCATGTGGTTTGAAGTTCAGAAGTGGTGCCCGAGACCGGGCATTTAGGGGTGCGGGGGATTGTGTTGTTCGCACATAGACTTGACAATCCGTTCGATGTTTAACACTGTGTCAAAATTCGTTTGACAGTTGATCCATGGACCTGACCGGACTTGTGCTGTTGGTAGACATCCTTGATGCTGGCAACCTGAGCAGTGCCGCGCGCAAGCTCAAAGTCAGCCGCGCCAACGTCAGCTACCACCTGCAGCAACTGGAGAAGTCGGTGGGTGTGCAACTGGTGCGCCGGACCACACGGCGCATCGAACCGACCGAAATCGGCCAGACGCTCTACCGGCACGGGCGCGCCATCCGCGACGAACTGACCGCCGCCCAGGAAGCCATCGACACGCTGGGACGCGGTCTGCACGGCGCGGTCCGGGTCAGTGTGCCCACCGGTTTCGGGCAACTGGTCATGACCGGCTGGCTGCTGGAGTTCAAACGCCAGTACCCTGAGATCAGTCTGGAACTGCTGTTTGAAAACCGTGTGGACGACCTGCTGCGCGACGAAGTCGATGTCGCCATCCGGGTGATGTCCGACCCGCCAGAAGCCTTGGTGGCGCGGGAACTTGCACAGGTGCGCTACGTGGCATGTGCCTCTGATGCCTTTGCCCGGACAAAAGGTTTGCCAGAGGACTTGGAAGCCCTTCGGAAGGTGCCACTGATCACATCGTCGGTGGTCGGACGGGAACTGCGGCTGTCGGCATACAAAGATGAGGCGCGCCAGGAAGTCACGCTGAGCCCGACGCTGGCGTCGGAGAACTTTCAGTTCCTGCGCGAGGCCATTCTATCGGGACTGGGTATCGGCCTGGTCCCCAGTTACGTCGTTCAGGAAGACGTGAAGATGGGGCGCGTAGTCACCGCACTCGACTCCTGGCGCCTCAGCATTTTTGGCACCCGGCTTTTCCTGCTGCGGATGCCGGGGCGGTACCAAACTCAGGCCGTGCGAACGTTTATCGACTTCATCGTCGACAAGGCTTCCCGCTGGTCGTGATGCTGGGCCCAAGCGCCTCAAGGGCTGGCGCAAGACCGCCTGAACTCGGCAGGGGTTACATTCAGAACCCGTCGAAAAACGCGTGTCATATGGCTCTGATCTGAGAACCCGCAGTTGGCGGCCACCACCTTGAGCGGAACGTCCGGACGCGCCAGTTGTCGCTGAGCGTGTTTGACTCGTTGATCCAGTACATAGGCGTGTGGAGCACACTGAAACTCGGCACGAAACTTACGTATGAAAGCGAAGACGCTCAGCTGGGCCAGTCCTGCCAGATCCTGCAGTGAAATGTTCTGGTCAAGGTGTTCTTCTATGTACTGCACCACCAGCCGACACTGGGCCTGAGACAGCCGGCCATAGGAGCGGTATTCCCGAAAAACAACCTTGGTGTATTGGCGCAGCATGTGAATGCACAGTTGAGCCTTCAAGGCGTCCACATAGAGTTGGCCGCCCAACATGCCGCAGTTGAGTTCGTTCTCAAACAAGGTGGTCAAGGCAGGCAAAACCGGATCTTCGGCCCGGATCATGTCCCGCATCTCCACATCCCTGATGTCTTTGTCGAAGACTTCACCAGCAACACGCGCGACGGCGCTTTGGGAAAGGTATAGGTGGGACACATCGATCGCCTTGTCCCATCGCCACCGAGACTGTTCTGCGCGGGTCAAGATGGAAACGACGCCCGGTTCGACCCTTGCCGACTGCCATGAACCACCGCTTCGCCGGCTCATTTCTGCCACACCACCCCGATAGACGACGATCATGAAATCCCGCATCGTGGGTATTTCGACATCGAGACTGTCGTAGCGGTAGCCCTTCAGAACGGTTTCTTCCCACCCCAGGGGCGTGCTATCCAGAGTGAGTCGGCCGGGGATCCAGCGCGGCACTTCGTCGGGCGTGATCAAGGCGTTCATGAAACAAGCTCCGAAAACTATTGAAGAGAAACCTAAATTCTTGAAGATCAGAGACTCACACCCAGAGGGAAGACCCTCCGAAATCAGCAAAGATTTCAAGTTTCGGATCAATAACCAATCAATTTACAACTTCCCAGCAACGGCGTTCATAGGGTTTGCCCAGACGGAAGCGTTAAGCGCCGAGCGATGCGATGGCAGGGAAGAAACACGCACCTGCTGCTCGCAATGCGAGTAACTGGAAAGGTGCTTTGCCACGCATGCGCCAATGGTGTTCTGACAACCTTTGGTCATCGGTCCTACCGGACCGATGACCGGTTGTAGGCCACCGAATCAAAATACCTTGAGCATCCTGACGTTCAGACGACTGGATTCCTTGAATCCGTTGTCGACCTTCAAATCGCGACCGACAGACACTAACACTTGTAGGGAGGGACTGACAAAAGTCGATGCTGTCAGGGACATTTTGGTGGTGGCCATCTCGTTGTTCAAGGACACGCCGTTTACCTTCTGAACGCCGCCAAAGGTGTGTGACAGGCCCACTGCAAACAAGGTACCCGGGCTTTGATGCCAGTTCAGCGAACCCTGCAGTTGGTAGAGCGGTTTTTGTTGAAGCGTGTCCGTACCCGAGGCCCCAAAATCCTTGTTCTTCCCGAACAGGGTTGCGTCGATAGCCCCTTCTGCATCAATCTGTTTGCTCAGTTGGTACGTGCCACCGAACTGGAAAATGGCTTTCCATCGGTTCTCACCAATGTTAAGTGTCTGCCCCTTGTTGTAATCACCGGTTGGCAGGACCAGGTAGGGAGCAAACGAGAAAGAGTTCCGCGACGCCGTGCCCGCCTTGGCAAACCAGATCGGGCTGGCCAAGATCAAGTCACCGGTACTCGACGCATTGCCAAGCCCTGCGACCACGCCACCTGTGCGCAAACGCGCCCAAGGCAGCAACACCTGCGGTGCAACGATCTGGCCCGAGACATCGACTGGGCGAACATACCGAAGAATCGCCACGTCCGAGCCAAGTTTTGCGTTGAGGGTTTGTTGCCCGTTGGTGTAGAGGGCGTTCCTGTTGGCGTGCTGCGCATAGAGCAGAAACAGGTTGGTGCCTGGTGGCGGGGCGGTCCAATCCCCTGGATCGGTGTCGATGGCATGGACCGAGCTCATCACGGATGCAGTAAGAATCATCGCAAACACAGAACGCAGCCCGGCCAAGCTACGGAAGCACTGAATATTCATCTTGTCTCCTGGAAATTTATTTGAATCACATACTCGAGGACACGTTGGACCAAGAGCGTTCGGCGGGGTCCCCTCGTTTTCAGTGCAATAACTGGCGGTACGCAAACCCAGCACTGGCGCGGGGGTGGTGTTGGTAGATCGTTGATTCTGTTGGCTTTCCTGTTCACCTTCAAATCCGGGATTCGTGGCGTCAAACCGTGATCGGTTTCATCCGTTGGTGCCAGTTATCGGTGCTCCCTGCCGCGAGGGCAGGATTTGGTCGGCATAACGGTCAACAGGAAAGCGGAACACGCCTCGCAGGTTGATGCTTTCCAGCCTGGTGGGAGCAATTTTTCCGATCAGTTCCGGCGGAATGGCCTGGCGGCGGTTCGACCAGCGATCCAGAACAGCCTGCATTTGTGACGTGTTCCACGCCATGACGATGTTGGCCAGCAGACTCAACGCGTCGGCCACAGCCTGCATTTCGTCCACACGTTTGGCCTGTGCCGGGCTGATCCGGCCGGTGTAAATGGCGCGCTTGAGGGCGTTGACCGCCTCCCCCCGGTTGAGCACCCGGCGCAATTCATTCCTGAAAGCGTCCTTAACAAAGTAGTCGGCAAGGAACGCGGTTCGCAGCAAACGTCCCAATTGCACGCCAGCGTCATAGATGGGGTCACCCTGGGCAGCAGAGCCAAACCGCGCCAGTGCTGCCACCGCACTGGCGTGACCACTCATGACCGAAGCCGCCAGATGCACCAGGCTGTCCCAATGCTTTTCGATCAGGGCATCCACCGAAAACCAAGGGCCGTGCACGCTACTTGCTGGTGATCGAACAGTGTCTTCTCCCGCCCGTACAGCGTGCGCAGCGAAGCCACATCAGGGGTGGCAATGCCAAGTTCCTCGCTCAAGTGGCGCCACAGGGCGACGGGAACCACCCGAAAGGCATACAGCAGGCGGCCACTCATGCGCAAAAACCCGATATGCAGCGCCAGACCGAGCTTGTGGGCGTCACCCCGGCGCGCATTGATTGCCTCGCGCTCTGCACCATCGAAGGTGAAAAACGCCTTCATCTCGAAGTCACTGATATCGCGGGGCAGCTCACGCATCCCCAAAAACGTCGTTTGCCAGTCCTGCATCGTGAACCCCATTAGTGGGAGGCCACGATACCCGTTTGAGAAGTGAACAGGAAAGCCAACAGAATCAACGATCTACCAACACCACCCCCGCGCCAGTGCTGGGTTTGCGTACCGCCAGTTATTGCACTGAAAACGAGGGGACCCCTACCCAGGTAGGCTGCGATGACCTCGGGATTGGGCTCGCCAGCCGCAACTCGCCCTCCCATGCGCCACATGCGCTCGGGATCGGCCGCCGCGACGACCTGCAGGTTCCGCGCAACCTGCAACCGAACGGCCGACACGGGGTCGTCAAGGAAGGCCTCGAGCTGATCGAGGATGGCGGTGTGCTCGGCCCCGAACCGATGCGCTAGACAGAGCAATGCGCGAGCTGCGTAGACGCGCACGTCCCAGTTGCTCCAACCTGTGTCCTGCGTGGCTCCTGCGACCGCCGAAGCTGGGTATGGGCTGTTGGCCAGCCGAGCGACCAGATGCAGAAGTTCATCGAGTGGAGGCAAGCCGTCGTGCGCGGGAGCATACGAGCGGCTGGAGCAAATGCGCTCAATTGCGTTGGAGACATGACCCCAGGCCGACATGTCCAGCACGGTGTGAAGCGCGGGGTTGGCATCCAACATTTCGACCACGGCAGATGAGGCTAACCATAGGTTGGCCAGTGCAGCCTGGGGTGCATCCGATGGCAGCTGGCCAATCAGCGTGTTGAGTGCCTGGGAAGCGGCATGAATAGCCTTGTTCGCGCCGGAATCCGGGTCCACGCCGTCATGGCGCATCCGATCCCTGGCCGGCGTCAACTACCTTGACCGCTCGACGACAACTATCTTGGCCGGTCGGGAGCGGGAGTTGTTGTCGTTGATGTGGTGGTCGGCTGTTCTGGTTCTGTGGTTCCTTTCTCATCGTCAAGCGGTGGGCAAGTCACGGACCCCGCAGGGGCTGTCCACAGGCTTGCCTGTGGGCAGGTGACTTGTCCACGGCCCCGCGGCCTGCGCAGAGCTACACGGGCTCGGCCGCGTCGGAGGCGACCTGCCGGCGCGCTGGCTGGGCTGCGTGGGCCGAGCGCCGGCGGTAGCTCTCCACGTTCATCTCCAGGATGGTGGCGTGGTGCACGAGGCGGTCGACCGCGGCCAGCGTCATGGCCGGCTCCACGAACACTTCGCCCCACTGCGAGAACGGCGTGTTGGCCGTGATCGCCAGGCTCTTGCGCTCGTAGCGCTCGGCGATCAGCTCGAACAGCACCGAGGTCTCGGCCTGGTCGCGCCGCACGTAGCTCAGGTCGTCCAGGATCAGCAGATCGAAGCGCTCCAGCTTGGCCAGCTCCTGCGGCAGCCGCAGGTCGCGCCTTGCGGCCTGCAGCCGCTGCACCAGGTCGCTGCAGCGGGTGAACAGCACCCGGCGCCCGGCGTCGATCAGCGCGTGGCCCAGTGCGCACACCAGGTGGCTCTTGCCCACGCCCGGCGGGCCGAACAGCAGCACGTTGGCGCCGCGCTCCAGCCACTCGTGGCCTTCGGCTAGCGCCATCACCTGGGCCTTGGAGACGCTGGGCACCGCCGCGAAGTCAAACCCGGACAGCCGCTTGTCCGGGCTCAGGCCGGACTCGGCGCGGTGGCGCTCCAGCCGGCGTTGCTCGCGCTCGGCCAACTCGTGTTCCAGCAAGGCTTCGAGCAGCCGGTGTGCTGGCCAGCCCTCGCGGTCGGACTGCGCGCAGACCTGGGCCGCCAGCCGCCGCACGGTGGGCAGCCGCAGCTCGGCCAGCATCAGCTCCAGCCGCCCGGCGGTGATCGTGGAGCCGCTCATCGAGCCACCTCCTGCGCTTGCGCGATCAAGGTGTCGTAGTCGGCCAGCGCGGGCAGTTGCACCGCCACCTCGGGCATGTGCCCTCTGGGCGGGGCCAGCAGTGCGCTGAGCGCGTGCAGGTCCGGCAGTTGGTCCAGCTCGATCAGTTGCTCCAGTTCATCGGCCAGCTGTGCCTCGTGGCCGTCGGCGGCCAGCGCGAGCAAGCCCACGATGGTCTTGCAGGCCTGGCGCTCAGGCAACGCCGCGGCCAGCCGCTCCCAGGTGCGCCGGTACACGTCGCGCGGGAACACCGCGTCGCGCAGCACCCAGCGCGCAAACGCGCCGGGCTTGCGCTTGAGCGCGGCCACCAGGTGGCGGTAGTCGATGTCGCGCGGATGGCGCTGGCCATCGCGATGCGTGGCCCGCGGGCGCTGCAGCACGCACTGGCCGCCCAGCCAGCACTCGATGTGCTCGGCGTACTGGCGCACCATCAGCCGGTGCCCAATGAGCTGGCTGGGCGCGCTGTACTGCACGCCCTTGACGGTGAAGATGGCGTACTTGCTCACGCGCGCGGGCAACTCCTCGTACTGCGCGGTGCGCCGTGGCGGCAGGCTCCTGAGCAGCGCGCGTTCGGCGCCCAGGCGCGGGGCCACCCGTGCGTTGAAGCGTTGCACGACGGCATCGACGAACGCTTCGTAGTCGGCCCGTGCGTCGAAGCGGCGCGTGCCACGCAGGCGCAGCGCCTGGTCCAATGCGGTCTTGAGCGAGTCGTGGCGCGATTCGATGGCGCCGTTCTCGTGCGACTGGCCCGGGTTGCAGCGGCTGGCGCGCATGCCGTAGTGACTGCACAACGCCTCGTAGCGCTGCGTCAGCTCCTGCTGCTCGGCCAGGTTGTTGAACGCGGCCGACAGGCTGTCGGTGCGGTGCTCCTCGGGCACGCCGCCCAGACGCCACAGCGCCGCCTGCAGCCCGCTGGACAGGGCCAGGAAGCTCTCCCCGCCGGTGACGACCACGACGTGGCGCCAGCCCGAGTGCGCCAGCGCGAACTGGTACAGCCGGTGATTGAAGGCAGCTCCGTCGATCACCACGCCCAGGGCGTCGGCGACGGTGAAGTCCGACAGGCCCAGCCGGCCCGGTGGGTGGGCCTGCGCGAAGTACACCTCGCGCTCGGCACCGTGCACGGCACGCCACTGCCGCAGTCGGCGCTGCAGCGTGCGCAGCATGCTGGCGCCGTACTGGCCCGGGTGACGGCGCTGCAATTCCTCCAGCAGCGTAACCGCGTTCAACTGGGCGTCGGCGTGCAGCAGCGGCACGACCTCGGCGTCCCATACGTCGGCCAGCGGATCAGGGCGCGTGCGCCAGCTGCGCGCCGGGCCTTGCGAGGGCAGTGTGTCGCTGCGCTCCACGCGCCGAGCGCTGCGCTCGCTGATGCCCGCCTTGGCGGCCGCTGCAACCTGCGTCAGCCGGTTGCGTTGTTCTTTGTACTTCAACACTTGGTGGTCCGTGATCTTCTTGCCGGGCATCCGCGAGGTTCGAGCTGTTCGATCCCCTCACGCTAAACCCCGCCCCCCGGACCTGCCCGGCACCGGACTCAACCGGCCAAGATAGTTGTCGTTGACCGGCCAAGGTAATTGTCGTCAGCCACGATCTGTACGACAGCGTTGGTCAGACCATCTTCGAGACCTGGCGGGCCACGGCAATCAACACCGTGTTCGCAGACGACATCGGCGATTGGCCGCAGCGGCTCGACCAGGGCGTGCTGGCGCAGTATCGGGTCAGTCTTCTTCTGCGCGCAATCAAGGGCACGGAGGCAGGCAAGCCGATGCAGTTCGACTACTTCAACGGTCGACCCGTCATGGAAGTCCTGCGGCAGTCGTTGGACGAGACGATCGCCGTCCTCGATGCCAAGTTCCAAACGCAGGACATGAGCGCCTGGAAAAGCGCGGTCGTGTACGAAGACTTTCGTCTTGCAAACAGTGCTGCGACAGAACTCGGCCTCGTTCCAAACAAGGCGCGAGTCACTGGCAACGAGTGGTGGAACGCGTTGATGAGGATCGATTCGTCTCGACTTCCCATCGAGACGGTGATCCCGTCGGGTGGTCAAAGCTACTTCATCAACCTCGCTGGGCAGCCTACTGCACATCTGAACGATCAGTCCGAGAGGCATCGCTCGTTCGACTTCAAGAAGGTCGCTGTGTCCAGAGGCGACATTCAAAGCCTTCGACACACTGGAAAGACTGTGCTGTCGTATCGCCCATAGGACCCCGACGTGGCGGCGGAGGCGATCCTAAGGTGAGTTCTCGCTCTCTGCCGCTTTGAACGGTTGCAGCTTCAGAGAGCGCTCATCGTCGGGTCGGTTTCTTGAACGCATCGACACGCGAATCTGGTCGAGCATGAAATTCGATGCTCAGGCAGTACCAGGAACATCGCCAACTTTTCTCGCCCCTACGGACAACTAATAGATAGGAGATTCTCATGAGCCGTGATGCGTCACTTGTCGATCGGCGCGATCGACAGCAATCGGTCTTGCGTACCGCGGGATGGGGGCTCGCCCTCGTGGCTGCCATCGTCTCATCCGGCTGTGGTGGAGGGGATGACAACGCGAGCGTCGAAGCGCCAGTCTCTCTGACGGAGTCGTGTGCCAAGTTCAAGCCCGCGTCTCTACCTCACGGGGGGGTGTTCTCGCGAACTGAGTTGCGAGCGGCCACCGCCTCTTTGCCGGAGGTATGCATCGTTCGAGGAACGATCGTGTCCTCTGCCACATCGACCATCAACTGGGCTGTGGAGTTGCCCGCGGCGACGATGTGGAACGGCAAGACGATCACGTTCGGAGGCGGAGGATTCGACGGCTTCATTCCTACCGACGTTCCTTCGTACCACGGATTCGCGGGCGCCTCTGCAAACAGCTTCGTCAAGATCAGCTCCGACTCCGGACATCAGGCGCCGACCTTCGCCTTTGCGGTGGACGACGTTGCCCTGCGCAACCATGCCTATCAAGCCAACCACTTCTCCTTGGAAGTCGGGACGGTCATCGCCACTGAGTTCTACGGCCGTGCACCAACCCGGCGATACATGTTCGGTGGTTCCAATGGAGGACGCGCTGGACTGGCTGCGGCACAGAGGTATCCGGGCGACTACGATGGAATCGTGGCACTCGTGCCCGCCCCGAATCAGACCGCGATGGAGGCCAACGTGGGCCCGATCCTGTCGCGACACATATTCTCGGATCCGTCCAATTGGCTCAACCCCGCAAAGGTGAGGCTGTACGCCAATGCGGAGATAGCGGCGTGCGACGCGCTCGATGGGCTCGCGGACGGAATCATCGGCAACATCGAAGCTTGTCAGTACGTGCCGTCCGACCTGCTTTGTCCAGCCGGTGTTGACAACGATCAGTGCTTGACCGCGGGCCAGATCGAGACCGTCAGGCTCGTCTATGCAGACAAGTCGATTGGCATGACATCGGCTCTCGAAACGCCGGACTACCCCCGCTACGGCCGTGGCGGTGCTGCGACGCCGGACTGGAACACCTATCTCTTCGGTTCAAGTTTTGCTGCGCGTGATGCCTTCAACTTCTTCGTTGCCGACGAGATGGCGCGTGTCGCCGAAAGAAGCTCGACCGCAAGTGCTATGACCCACGACCCCACGCAGTTCGAAGCAGAGTACGCGCGCGTCGCATCGATCCTGGATTCAGCAGATCCAGACCTGCGAGCGTTCGCCGACCAGGGCGGCAAGATGATCATCTGGCATGGCGTTGGTGACACCATCGTCTCCGTGTACCGAACCGCAGCGTATGTGGAGTCGGTGAAGCAGCTCATGGGTGAGTCGCAGGTCGCCCGCTTTGCGCGCTTCTTCTCGTCACCTGGCGTTGGCCACGGCAGCAACGGCCCTGCGCCTGGTGGACCAGGTGCTGCAAAGGTCGACTGGGTGACCGCGATAGACGTCTGGGTAGAGAAAGGGGATGTTCCCGACGGCTTGGTGGCATCTCGCCTGTCCTCGGACGGAGCGGCTGTGGAGATTCAGCGTCCGCTTTGCCAATACCCTCAGTTCCCTCGTTACAAGGGTGGTGGAGATCCCGCGAAGGCCGATAGCTTTGTGTGCTCGGCGACTTGACGGCAGGGTGGCGTCGAGCTACCCATGCGCTTGGTCTTTGCCCTTTTGGCTCGCTCCTACGTCGGAGTCGACATGCCTGGGGCGCTCGAAGCGAACGTGCCGTCATCACAAGCTCCTCGCGCTCTGGTGCCGCGGTTCGATGACTGGATTCGCACGAACCTGGCATCTCTGCCTCCGGTAGTCGATCGACCGAACGGCACGCCAGAATCGCTATCCATGTCTGCGACAGGATATAGGGAGGACGCGTGCATCTACCCAGACTTTGCTCGTGAGAGTTCCGTCATGGGCCGAGAACTATCCATGTGGCCGGCGTCTCGCCGTAACGCAGCCAGGATCCGTCCGGTCCACTCTGGCCGACACCGCTGCGACTCCAGTCGCACGCGCCGCCCGAGAAGACCGCCCGCAGTCGTCCCAGCTGCGCATCCGCCCAGGCCACCTCGTGGTCGGCGGCGGCCACGGGCCGAGTTCTGCGCGGAGCCGGAGGTCAGGTAGGCCGTGTTGGCGGCCGGCAGCGTACCGTTGAAGCCGCCGCCGCCGCCGCCGCCGCCGACGTAGACGGTCCGGTCGTTCCATTGCGTGGGCGGGCGCACGACGAAGGTGGTTTTGGTCGGCAGCTTGCCGGTGATCTCGCGCAGTTGAAGGCGGAGTAGCGCTCGGTGTCGTGGCTGTCTATCTCCAGCTTTGGGCTGACTAGATTGCGTACGCGCGGATCCTAACTCGACGGTTCGCCGTTGCGGAAGTAACGATCCTTACGGGCGCTGCCGCGTTGAAAGCGGCCTATGGCGGTTGCCCGCGAAATCGAAACGGTATCGCTGCTACGCGGCACGCTGGCGAGGCCCTTCTCGGTAAGGCCCGAGCCTGCATTCGCAACTTACATGTGCACCGCGATTTCAACTTCCCGGTCTCGACGCACTATGAGGACGACGAACCGGCAAACGCAGTTGCACAGCCATTGGGCATTGGAGTCGCCGCTGCACCGCTGCACGAGCTTGCTAGGAGGAACTGAACTCTGTGCCGCCGCGCGCCGCAGCGGGCGCAATGCGGAGCAAGTGCATATCAAGTCTCAGTCCTGGCCTCCGAGCTAGCAAGCGCGAGGCAGATAGTTGAACTGCGACTCAAGGTCGACCGGTGGCGACACGTGCGTTTTGATGTAGAGGTTCCGCGCGGTGGCCTGCGCGCGGACGCAACACTGGACCCATGTCCCTTCAGTGCAGCGCTCAAGCGCCTGCGAAAGATGCTCATGCACGATATGTGTCATTGCTTGGAGCACATCGTCTGGGCGTGGATTCATGGTGTGAAGTGTGGCAAACAGCACGTCACACGGCTCTTCCTTGTCTGCGACGACCCAGTCATCAGTCAGTGCAACGCGACTTTTGAAGTCGGTGAGGTTGCCGTAGCCCTTGGAGGCCAGTTCGATGTGTATCTCGGTGAAGACTCTGCGCCACTCGACGCTTCTGTGAACTCGTTGGGTTGCTTCGACAATGATGTGCGGCATAGGGGGTCAATCGATGGTGGAGCCTGAGCGGCGCGCCGCCTCACCCCATCGCTGGGCCTCGGCGCGCAGAAAGTCTTTGGATTGTTCGAGGGACATGTGGCTGGGAGTCAGCCCCGCATCGCTCAACTGCTTGATTACGTCCGGCTGGAAAAGGATCGCGTTGATCGTCTCGTTGAGCTTCTGCACGATGCTGCCAGGTGTTCCGCGCGGTGCCATGATCCCGTACCAAGGTGCAGCCACAAAGTCGTTGTAGCCGAGTTCGCGCATCGTGGGAACGTCAGGCAGAACCGCCAGCCGCTCGGCGCCTGTCTGTGCCAAAGCCACAAGGCGCTTGCCGGTGATGTGTTGGACCAACGGGCCGGGGTTGTCGAACATGATCGCGATCTGGTTCCCAAGCAGATCGGCGTTCGCGGGCGCAGAACCCTTGTAGGGAACATGCGTGAGCGGAGCGCCGGTCGCCTGCTTGAACATCTCGCCGATGATGTGCTGAGGTGTTCCGTTGCCTGCAGAACCATAGGTCACTTCTTGCGGCTTTGCCTTCGCGGCGGTGAGCAAGTCGCCGACCTGTGTGAATCCGCGTTTGGGGTTCGCGACGATGACAAAAGGCACCCTGCTGAGGATGGCGACCGGCACCAGATCCACGGACGGGTCGTAATTCAGCTGAGGGTACAGCGCCTTGCCGACCGAGACGGGGCCAGTCGCTCCGAGCAGAAGGGTGTAGCCGTCGGGGGCGGACTTGGCCGCGAGACTTGTTCCGAGAGTTCCGCCGGCTCCGACCCGGTTGTCGACGATCACGGGAACTTGCAGCTTCTCCTGCAGCGACTTGGCGACCAACCGCCCCAGCATGTCTGTGACGGCGCCAGCCGAGTAGGGGACGATGATCTTGATCGGCTTGCTGGGGTATCCGGCTTCGGCATGCGCAAGCCCGGCCGCGGCAATTGCAGCCGCAGCGAGCGCGAAAGATTGCAAGTGGCGTCGCGAAATCAAATGTTCCATGATGTGTCTCCGGCGGTTTTGATGGCGGAGGGGTGGTGTTACCCCTGGCGTGACGAGCAATGTAGGGGGGGGCGGGTCATAGGTAAAATGAGAAGTCAATGATTAATAAATAACTTTCACTGATGAATGTGACTTTGACCCACTTGCGTACCTTGGTCGCGATCGTGCGGCACGGGAGCTTTACTGCGGCCGCTGAGGCGCTGCACCGAACGCAGCCTGCGGTTACGTTGCAGATCAAGCAGTTGGAGGAGGCACTAGGGCTGAAGCTCTTTGATCGAACGACCCGCCGGCTGGAGCTGACAGCGGCCGGTGCGGAGATCGCTCCCACACTGGTGCGCGTGCTCCAGGAGCTTGATGGTGTGATCGACATGGCCCGCCGGCTGCAATCCAAGGGCGTGGGGACGGTGCGGCTGGGCTGCCTGCCGTCGATCGGCGCGCATTTTCTGCCTGCGCTCGTGGCCAGCTACCGGGCACGCCATCCGGGCATCTCGTTCTTCCTCCACGATGCGCTCGGCGATGACATCGTCGCCATGGTGAAGGCGGGCGAGGTGGAGTTCGGCGTCACGGATGTCAGCCCCAAAACTGTCGACCTGGATGTGCAGCCGCTCTGGGAGGACCGGCTGTGTGCCTTCTGCCCTCTGGACCACCCACTGTCCCAGCAGGAGGACGCTAGCGCAGCGGACCTGCTCAAGCACAACCTGTTGCTGCTGTCGCACGGCAGTGGCATTCGCCGCTTGATCGACGCTGCCTTCGCGATGCATGGTTCCAGTGTGCTGCCTGCGTGCGAGGCGACCAACAATGCCACGCTGATCGGGATGGTCCACGCAGGCCTGGGCGTAGCAATCCTTCCACAGTCCGCCATCGACCCACGAATAGAACACCGGCTGCAGCAGGTCGACATCAGGTCTGCTGGCTTCACGCGCCAGATCGCCATCGTCAAGATCAAAGGAAAGACCCTTTCGCCTGCCGCTGAAGATTTCATTCGCGCGGTGATGGCCGCGGACCGGATCAGCTAGCCGCCCTGATGACCTTAGCCAGCGTTTTGAATGGCGCTTCCATGCGATCGGGATGCACCGCACCGAAGCCAAGAAGCAGGCCGGACGCGTTCTTCGGCTGCAAGTGGTAGCGTGACAGCGGCTGGACCACGATCCCTTCGCGCTTGGCATGGTCGGCGATCGCAACGTCATCGACCCCATCGGGCAATCGCATGACCAGATGAAGCCCCGCATTGCTGTCGAATGGGTGCATGGCGTGCTCGCCAAACTCGTCGAGGATCAACTGTCGTAGCTTGTGCCGGCGCTGCGCGTAGATCAGGCGCATCTTGCGGATGTGGGCAGAGAAGTGGCCCTCGGCCAGGAAGGCTGCCAGGGTCGCGTGGGTAGCCTGGCGACCCATGCGATGAAGTTCGGAATGTGCGTTGCTGAAGGCCCGGCACGCAGCGCGCGGCAGAACCATGTAGGCGACGCGCAGACCAGGGTACAGCGTCTTGCTGAAGGTGCCGATGTAGATGACGGGGCTGTTAGGGACCAGTCCTTGCAGGCATGGAATTGGGTGGCCGGAGAACCGGAACTCGCTGTCGTAGTCATCTTCGACGATCCAGATCTTGTTGCGGATCGCGTAGTCGAGAAGCTCGCCACGGCGGCGCAGGCTCATGACGGCCCCGAGCGGATATTGGTGGGATGGGGTAACGAGGATGATCTTCGGAACTGCATGGCGCTTGCTGGCAGGCAAGGTCATGCCCTCGGCGTCCACCGGCCGGCCGATGACCCGTAGCCCGTTGATGGCGAGCAACTTGCGGATGCCCCAGTAGCCAGGGTCCTCCACCCAGGCGCTGTCGCCGACATCCGCCAGCAGACGCGTCGTCAGTTCCACCGCCTGGTGCACGCCATCGGTGATGACGATCTGGTCGGGCTCACACCGGACCGAGCGTGCCTGACGCAAATAGTCGGCGATGGCGATGCGAAGGGCGCGGCTTGCTTCGTTGCCGCCATAGGTCAACCACTGTGCTCGCTGGCGGCCTCGCCAAAGGGCCTCCAGGCGGTCGAACTTCTTCTGCGGGAACTCTTCAACGTCTGGAACCCCCGAGACGAACGGTGCCCATTGACTTCCCAAGGTCCACGTCCGCTCCAGCACCTGCGATCCTCGCTTGGACAGCTTGATCTCCGGCGTCGGCCAGTCTTGTTCCGGGCGGCCAGCAGATTTTTCCGAAGACGCCCACAGCACCTCCTCGGGCAACACGTCGCAGACGTAGGTGCCGCTGCCAGTGGCGGCGCGCAGGTAGCCCTCGGCGACGAGTTGCTCGAACGCGGCTTTGACCGTGTTGCGGGACAGGTTCAGCGCCTGGGCCAGGTCGCGCGATGCGGGCAGGCGCGTGGACGGAGGGAGCCCGCCATCCAGTACCGCTTTGCGCAGGCAGTCGTAAAGCGACCGCTGCAATGTGGCGGCTTGCCGCATCGCGGCTCCAGCGGCCCAGCGTTCCTGAAGCAGATCGACTGCGGACAACGTCATTTGGGCCCTTGATTTTTCGCGTAGTGGATCTTTATGTTAGACTCAATTCGCAATGAAATGGAGGCGTACCCGACCGTTCCAGGCATGCTTGAGCGTGCTAGTCGGTCGAGGTTCGTCCCCGTTCGCGCACGCGGTTCGTGCGCCACCTCTGACCACTGGATCCTTCCATGACCAAACCCATCTCTCCGTTTCACCTGCTCAAAGACACCATGCTCCTGCGGACCGGCGCACTGATCAACGGCCAGTGGCTTGAAGGCGCGCGGCAGTTCGCGGTCACGGATCCGAGCACCGGCGCAAAGCTTGCCGACGTCGCGAACATGGGCGCAGAGGAAGCGGAGGTCGCGATTGCCGCCGCAGATGCCGCGCTGGGACCCTGGAAGGCTAAAACGGCCAAGGAGCGCAGCAACATCCTGCGCCGTTGGTTCGACCTGTTGATGGCCAATGTCGACGACCTCGCTCGCATCCTGACGGCCGAGCAGGGAAAACCGCTGGCCGAGGCGAAGGGAGAAGTCGCGTACGGGGCCAGCTTCGTCGAGTGGTACGCCGAGGAGGCCAAGCGGGTGGCTGGCGAGACCTTGCCCCAGTTCGACAACAACCGGCGGTTGTCGGTCCTGCGCCAACCCATCGGCGTCTGCGCCGCGATCACGCCATGGAACTTCCCCCTCGCCATGATCACCCGCAAGGTGGCTCCTGCATTGGCTGCAGGCTGCACCGTCGTCATCAAGCCTGCCGAGTTCACACCGCTGACGGCTCTTGCTGCGGCTGAACTGGCAGTGCGCGCTGGCATTCCGCCTGGCGTGCTGAACGTGCTGACAGCCGACAGCGACAACAGCGTGCAGGCCGGCAAGGTCTTCTGCTCCAGCGACAAGGTTCGCCACATCAGTTTCACCGGATCCACCGAGGTTGGCCGCATCCTGATGGCCCAAAGTGCGCCCACGGTCAAAAAGCTCGCGTTGGAACTGGGCGGCAATGCACCCTTCATCGTGTTTGACGATGCCGATCTCGTCTCGGCTGTTGAAGGCGCCATCGCCAGCAAGTACCGCAATGCTGGCCAGACCTGTGTGTGCGCCAACCGCATCTACGTGCAAGAGGCCGTGTACGACGCCTTTATCGACAAGTTCACCGCCAAGGTGAAGACGTTGAAGGTCGGCAATGGCTTTGACGAAGGCGTGGTGCAGGGGCCGCTGATCGAGCCCGCGGCGGTGGAGAAGGTGCAGCGTCACGTGGATGACGCAAAGGCCAAAGGCGCGCGGATTCTGGCCGGTGGCGCGAAGCTGCATGGCCAATTCTTCCAGCCCACCGTGGTGGCCGATGCGACCGCCGACATGCTCTGCGCGACGGAGGAAACGTTCGGTCCGCTGGCCCCGATCTTCAAGTTCAAGCACGAGGACGACGCCATCGCTGCAGCGAACAGTACGGAGTTCGGCTTGGCCAGCTACTTCTACAGCCGCGACATCGGTCGCATCACGCGCGTGTCCGAAGCCCTGGAATGCGGGATTCTTGGCGTGAATGCTGGCGTGATCGCGACGGAGCACGTTCCTTTCGGCGGCGTGAAGCAGTCCGGGCTGGGCCGCGAAGGCTCGCGCCACGGCATGGAGGAGTACCTGGAGATGAAATACATCTGCATCGGTGATGTGCTGCGCTGACCGCAATTCCTGAAGAACCCATCAACTATCAAGTGAGAACCAAATGAACAGCAGCATCGCAAACAAGGATGTCGCAGCCCACCTGCACTCCTACACCAACCTGGCCCAATCGGGCCAGGTCGAGCCCCTGGTCATCGTCCAGGGCGACGGCATCCACGTCATCGATGAGAAGGGCCGGCGCTTCATCGAAGGCATGTCGGGCCTGTGGTGCGCATCCCTGGGGTTCAGCCACCCCAGGCTGATCGCGGCCGCGACCAAAGCGATGCAGACACTCCCCTACTACCACACGTTCTACCACCGCACCAACAGCGCCGTGGCACAGTTGGCCGAGCGGCTGCTGGAAGTTGCACCAGTGCCGATGGGCAAGGTGTTCTTCGCGAGCTCTGGATCGGAGGCCAACGACAGTGCCGCCAAGATGGTCTGGTACTACCACAACGCCATTGGTAAGCCCCTGAAGAAGAAGATCATCGCCCGCCGCAATGCCTACCACGGCGTGACCGCGGTGGCCGCGAGCATGGGTGGTCTGGCCAGCAACCACAACGACTTCGACCTGCCGATTGCTCCACGCTTCCTGCACACGGACTGTCCGCACCACTACCGCTATGGTTTGGCTGGCGAATCAGAAGAAGCGTTCGCAACGCGTCTGGCGCAGGTGCTGGAGGAGCAGATCCTGGCCGAGGGCCCGGACACTGTCGCGGCGTTCATCGCTGAGCCCGTCATGGGGGCAGGCGGCGTCATCGTGCCGCCCGCGGGCTACTTCGAGAAGGTCCAGGCCGTTCTGCGCAAGTACGACATCTTGATGATCGCCGACGAGGTCATCTGCGGCTTTGGCCGCACCGGCAACATGTTTGGTTCGACAACCTTCAACATCCAGCCGGACATCCTGACCTGTGCGAAAGGCTTGTCATCCGCATACATGCCGATCTCCGCCGTCATGGTCAGCGCCAAGGTCTACGAGGCGATCGCCGCCAACAGCGGACGCCATGGGACTTTCGGCCACGGCTACACCTACTCTGGCCACCCGGTTGCAGCGGCCGTGGCGCTGGAAGTATTGAAGGTTTACGAAGACGACAACATTCTGGCGCGCTGCCGGGATCTTGCGCCCCGCTTCAGTGGCGCACTTCGCAGCCTCGTGGAGCGCCGCTTTGTGGGCGAAGCACGAACCGTGGGTCTGGTCGGCGCTATCGAACTGGTGCAAGACAAGGTGTCGCGGGCGAGCTTTGCGCCGGATCGCAAAGCTGGCGTCAAGCTTGCGCAGTATGCGTTGGAAGAAGGCTTGATCGTGCGACCGCTCGGCGACACGATTGCGCTGTGCCCGCCGCTGATCATCGATGCTGGTCAGATCGACGAAATGTTCTCCCGCCTCAATCGCGCACTGGACCGACTGGAGCCAGAGCTGTCCTGAGAAAAGCGGCACGGCGTGCTCGCCGTGCCGCATCGCGCGCGTGGACTGCGGGCGTCGGCCGCCTGCAGGCCGCCTGATCAGTGGTGCGTGCGCGAAATCGCGCCGCTCGCGATCTCAATGCCTGCCACCGGCACTCGCCCAGCACCCCGAGCCATCTTAGGCGCGCGCAGTTCGCTCGGTGCCTGCCCAAACTTCTTGCGGAAAGCATTGGAAAACTGCGCGTGGTCGCTGAACCCCACCGCATAGGCAATTTGAGCGATGGAAGTTTGCGGCGCAGCTTTCTGCAGCATCTCGTAAGCGGACTGCAGTCGCTTCTCGCGAATCCACTGACAAACAGAAGCTTCGGCATCCTTGAATAGAAGGTGCAGATACCGCAGGGAAATTCCGCATGCTTGGGCAATGCTGTCCGGCGCCAGATCGGGATCGCACAGGTTCTTGCGCACGTATTCCTCAATCCGGGCCAAGTGTGCGTCGCGAACGGCGGACTGAGAGGACTGGAGTGCGTCAGGATGGCCCTGAAGACTTAGCGCGAGCAGATCCACGAAATGCGCGCCCATCAAGGCACGAACGTTCGCGTCATAGGCCATTTCACGGTTACGCATCATGAGGCGGAAGTAGTCTCCAAGCAATCCGCCTACCCCTTCCTGTGCATCGTAGGAGCGCGCGCAGAAGCGCTTGGGTTCCCCAATGCGGGCACGCAACGAAGAAACTGGGATCTTCAATACCCACATTTCGTTGTGGCGGCTGTGTCCAAAAACGAACGGTTCTTCGCTCAGTTCCAATAAAAACTGGCCTGGGTCGCATCGGGTCGTGCGACCCAATTGGCTGAACTCAATCTCACTTTGGACTGGAAGAGTGACCAGCACTTGGCGCTCATTCGTGCTGCAGTCCTTCTGCACGCGCTTGTAGATGGCGCCATCGGAGGTCATGCAAGAGAGCTGGACAACCGACAAATCCCACGCTTCGAGAACTCCGTTGAAATGCTCTGAATTCTGATAAGACAGATGCATATCGAAATACGTGTCCGCAACCGCACGGTTCCAGTAGCCAAAACTTGAATTGCTGCGCTGTTCCAGTGTTGAAAATGTCTTGTCCATGCTTGCCTCTTCGATGCATGGGTCGCTGCGATGCAGCTGAACCACATGTGATTTTCACAATTATGCAATGGTTCATGCCTGCGGCGGGCCTTGGTATATACCCCTAGCTGGTGCGTTTGCAGGGGGCAGCAGGACCCCCTTGCTCCAGATCGGTGCATCGAAGAGCTTATGAGTGCAGACGGATTTCTTATCAATCAGTCTGCAGTTATGTGTCAGGCGACACGACAAACTGCCCCCCTGACGACACGAGGAATTGACCCCCTTCGTGGAAGGAGGTCGAAGTGCAAGAGATGGTCAAGCAAGCTCCCCGGTCCAAGTGGATCGAAGGGAGGCAGGCGATGCAAGCGCCTGAGGACGTTCAAACGATGCTCAAGCTGGCATCGCTAGGCTGGGGCGCCAAGCGCATCAGCCGCGAGTTGGGTTGCAGCCGCAACACGGTGCGCAGCTACCTGCGCCAGGGAGGCTGGCAGCCATACCGGTCACCGCAGCGCCCTGGCCGGCTGACGCCCTACAGCGAGTGGCTGACCGAGCGGTTCCGCCAGCACCGCGGCAACTGCGATGTCGTGCGCCAGGAGTTGGAGCGCGAACACGGCGTGACGGTGAGCCTGCGCACCGTCGAGCGCGCCGTGGCGCACCTGCGGCGCGAAGTGCTTGCCCAGACGGCGGCGACAGTGCGCTTCGAGACGCCGCCAGGCCATCAGTTGCAGATCGACTTTGGCACCGTGCGTGTGCCCATCGACGACGAGCAGATCAAGGTTCACCTCTTCGTGGCAACGCTGGGCTACTCGCGCCGCACCTACGTGGCCATGTTCCTGCACGAGCGCCAGTCGGCTTGGCTACAGGGTCTGGAAGGCGCGTTCCGACACTTCGGCGGCACCACCCGCGAGGTGTTGATCGACAACGCCCGAGCGCTCGTCAGCGAGCACGACGTCCAGACCCGCGAGGTCGCCTTCAACGACCGCTTCCACGCCTTCTGTCGCTACTGGGGCGTGACGCCGAGGGCGTGCGCGCCGTACCGTGCCAGGACCAAGGGCAAGGACGAGCGTGGTGTGGGCTACGTCAAGCGCAACGCCATCGCCGGTCATCGCTTCGCGTCCCTGGAGGAACTGCAGGCGCATCTGGCGCGCTGGATGCGCGAGGTCGCCGATGTACGGGTCCATGGCACCACCGCCGAGCAACCCATCGATCGCTTCGAGCGCGACGAACGACGAGCCCTTGCGCCGCTGGCGGCCAAGGCGCCGTTCCTGCAGGTGCGTGAACTCAGCCGCCGGGTTCACACCGATGCGTGCATCGAGCTGGACACCAACCGTTACAGCGTGCCGTTCAAGCTCATCGGCGAGAGCGTCACCGTCATCGTGGCCGAGCGACTGGTGCGGGTGCTGTACGCCGGCCAGGAAGTGGCCTGCCACGCGCAGAACGCGGGCCGGCGCACCAGCATCATCGAACGCAGCCATCTCGTGGGCATCGTTGGCGCGCATCTGGTCGGCGTGAGCTGGCTGGCACGGCCGACTACCGCGGCGCCAACACCGGCCGCGCCGGCCGAACTGCTTCGGCCACTGGCCGAGTACGAGACGGCGCTCGGAGGGGGCTGGTGATGGCCGCCACCAAGAAGACGCAGCCGGTCGAGCTGCTGAACGACCTGGAGCCGATGCTGACCAGGCTGAAGCTCACCGCCATCCGGGACCAACTCGACACGCTGCTGGACCAAGCCGGGCGAGCCGAGCTGAACCTGCGAGAAGCGCTTGCGATGCTGTGCGCGGCCGAAGTGGCGCGCAAGGACGAGCGGCGCATCCAGATGGGGATGTCGATCGCCAAGTTCCCGTGCGTGCGCACGCTGGAGGGCTTCGAGTACGACGCGCAGCCCTCGGTGGACGCCAAGCAGATTCGCGAACTGGCGACATCGCGCTGGGTGGCCAACGGCGACAGCGTGTTGTTGCTCGGACCGCCCGGGGTGGGCAAGACGCACCTGGCGGTGGCACTTGGCCGCGAGGCCATCGTGCGGGGCTACAGCACCCTGTTCGTGCCGGCGACCAGTTTGGTGTGTCGCGCGACGATCAGGGTGAGAAAGCGCGACGATCAAGATGAGAATACGGTGTGTCGGGATCGGCGGAGGGCGTAGCCCGTAGCCGGTCCCGACACACCGGAGGCCCTCTTTGCGAGGTGCCTGTGATGGTCGTGGTGGCCGCTATGTGTTGGGTTTTCCGGGGAGGAGGACCTGACGTGTGGCTGGCCGACACATCAACGATCATCAGGTGAGACTTTTCATGACCAACAGACGTAATGACCCCGTCGCTCTGGCGGCGGCTAAGGCCGGGTTCAGCCCGGCAACGGGCTATCGCATTCTGCAGGATGGCCGGTTGCCAACACAGCGGCAAACCCCACGCGGTCGGCGCCGACCCGATCCCTTGGCCGGTATCTTCGATGAAGTGGTCGTGCCGATGCTCGAGGCTGCTCCCGGCCTTCGACCTATCGCGATCTTCGAGGAACTGCGACGCCGATACCCCGAGACGGTGTTCGGTTCCCGGCGAACCCTGGAGAGGCGCATTCGCGACTGGCGCGCCATGAACGGGCAGGATCGTGAAGTCATTTTCCGGCAAGTGCACGAGGCGGGACGGCTCGGCCTGTCCGATTTTACATGCATGGACGATCTGGCGGTTTCGATCGCCGGACAACCACTGGATCATCTGCTCTATCACTTCCGGCTGCCTTGCGGCGGCTTCGAGCACGGGCATATCATTCTGGGCGGCGAGAGTTTCGTTGCCTTGGCTGAAGGGCTGCAGAACGCGCTCTGGTCAGCAGGTGGTGCGCCGAAGCTTCATCGCACCGACAGCCTCTCGGCCGCCTTCCGCAATCTCGACGCCGATACCAGGATCGACCTTACCAGGCGCTATGATGCGCTCTGTGCCCATTATGGAATGGAGCCCACGAGAAACAACCGGGGCGTTGCTCACGAGAACGGCGCGATCGAGAGTGCTCATGGCCACTTCAAGGCTGGTGTGAAGGATGCGCTACTGTTGCGTGGTAGCAGCGACTTCGCCGACCTTGCCCACTATCGCCGCTTTATCGACGAGGTGGTAATTGCGCGCAATCGGCGGCACGGGCCCGGCATCGATGCCGAACGCAAGTTCCTGCAGCCGCTGCCGGACGTTCGCACCACCGATTACGAAGAGGTTCTTGTCACAGTCACCTCCTCGGGCGGCTTCACGCTGCGCAAGGTGTTCTACACGGTCCCATCCCGCCTGATCGGGCATCGCTTACGTGTCCGCCTGTATGATGACCGCCTCGACGTCTTCATTGGGGGCACGAGGCTCATGACCCTGCCGCGTGGCCGTGCCGGCATGAACGGGAAGCACGGCCACGTTGTCGATTACCGCCACGTGATCCATTCCCTGCGCCGCAAACCCATGGCGCTGCTGGGGCTGGTCTATCGCGACAGCCTGTTCCCGCGTGATGCTTATCGTCTGATGTTCGACCACTTGCTGGAAGTTCATGGCGAGCGGGAGGCATGCCGCACCACCGTAGAACTTCTGGCCATGGCCCACGAACGCGCATGCGAAGCCGAACTCGCCGGGCTTCTAGCCGAGGATCTGGCCGCGCGCCGAACACCGTGTCTGACAACCTTGCGAGCCCGGTTCAGTCCCGATCCTGCCGACCTACCCGAAGTCGTGGTCGAACTGGTGCCGCTCTCGATCTACGATGGACTGATCGAACAGGGAGAAGCCGCATGAGCGCCGCTCCCATGATCGATGCACAGCGCCTTAGCCTAATGCTCAACGAACTGCGCTTGCCCACCATCAAGCACATCTGGGGAGACTTCGCCGTCCAGGCGGACAAGGAGGGTTGGCCCGCCAGCAGGTTCCTTGCCGCGCTCGCCGAGCACGAACTAGCCGAACGAGATCGCCGCCGGATCGAGCGTCACCTGGCAGAGGCCCATCTGCCTGCGGGCAAGACCCTCGACTGCTTCGCCTTCGATGCCGTGCCGATGATCTCCAAAGCGCAGGTCATGGCCATGTGCGCCGGAGATGGGTGGCTCGAGCAAGGCGCCAACCTCATCCTGTTCGGTCCGCCGGGGGGTGGCAAAACCCATCTTGCTGCAGCTATCGGCCTTGCTTTGGTGGAACGAGGCTGGAGAGTTCTGTTCACCCGAACTTCCGACCTTGTGCAACGCCTGCAGGTCGCGCGGCGCGAACTTGCACTTGAATCCGCGATGGCCAAGCTCGACAAATACCACCTGCTCGTTCTCGACGACTTCGCCTACGTCTCGCGCGATCAAGCCGAGACATCGGTTCTCTTCGAGCTGATCAGCGCCCGCTACGAGCGACGGTCGTTGCTGATCACCGCCAACCAGCCCTTTGGCGAATGGAACAAGGTCTTCCCAGATCCCGCGATGACGCTCGCCGCCGTCGACAGGCTCGTGCACCACGCCACCATCTTTGAGATGAACGTCGAAAGTTACCGCAGACGCACCGCACAGGCGAGACGCACCGGCGCCGGACGCCCCGCTGCTTACACCACACCAAAGGTCATCGAGACCATCCGCGACAATCAGGATGAGAACGACGAACTTGCCAGCGACAATCAAAACAGGCACTGATCGACGCGCCGCGACAATCACATTCTCATCCTGATTGACGCGCAATCCTCATCCAGTTTGTCGCGCTACATTGGTGACCCAGCTGGCTCGGGCCCATGCCGAAGGTCGACTGGAAGAAAAGCTGATCCACTTCACCAAGCCCAAGCTGTTGGTGGTGGACGAGCTCGGCTACCTGCCGTTCGAGGCGAACGCAGCGCACCTGTTCTTCCAGCTCGTGAGCCGGCGCTACGAGCGCGGCTCGATGCTGGTGACAAGCAACCGGTCGGTGGCCGAGTGGGGCGGCGTGTTCGGCGACGCCGTTGTGGCCACGGCCATCCTGGATCGGCTGCTGCACCACAGCCACGTCATCACGATCCGCGGCGACAGCTACCGCCTGCGAACGAAGCGCCGCGCTGGCATGGTTACCCAGGCCAGCGCGAACACCGCAACTCAAACCGATTGATCAGCAACCGGGGGTCACTTCTGGATGTCGCCAGGGGGTCAGTTCCTGATGTCGCTTGACACGGGGTGCTGGGAGAAGGCTTCCAGGATGCCAAAACCCTTGGCTAGGGATTGATTGAAGCGGGTTTCCGTAGTGGCCATGGTTTCTGTTCCTGTAGGGCGTTTTTCCGCGCGTAAGTGAGGTGCCGTCGCGCTGTCAGTCTAGGGGAAATCACTCATGCCGGCAGTCTTGCCGGATCAAGGCGGGAAACTCTAACATGCCATTAATAGATATCTAAGTAGCAAATATTGATACTTAAATTTCTACTTTCATCAAAGCCACCCACAGGCGGGAGAGAGCAATGAACGCTGAGCAGGGCAGTACCGTGACATCCGACCAGATCGCCGCGGCCGTTCGCGAGCTACGCGGCTACATGGTGCAGACGCTGGGAGAGTTCGTGCAGCGCCGCAGCCTGCCCGGGCAGGAAACGCCCGCGGCCGAGTACCTGGAACAGGCGCTGGCCGATCTGGGGCTGTCTTCCGAGCGCATCATGCTTCGCACCGAAGAGCTGAAAAATCTGCCGTTGTTTTCGCCGCCGTGCTGCCCCGATGGCGGGCGCTACAACGTGCTGGCTCGCCATGAGCCCGCGACCGGTGCAGGCAAGGCGGTGCTGTTCAACGGCCACCTGGACGTGGTGCCGACCGGCCCGCATGAGCTGTGGAGCGAGGGGCCCTTCGAGGGCAAGGAACATGAAGGCTGGGTTTACGGGCGTGGCTCCGGCGACATGAAAGCGGGTCTGGTGTGCGCCCTCGCAGCGTTCAAAGCCCTCAAGAACCTGGGAGTGCAGCCGGCGGGAGCCGTGGGGTTCAATGGGGTGCTCGAAGAAGAAAACACGGGCAATGGCACGCTGGCGACAGTGTCCGCCCTGCAAAGCGCGATCTCGGCGGCCAAGTTGTCGGCCTTCGACGCGGTGGTGATTCCCGAGCCGACCCATGAGCGGATGATGCGCTCGCAACTGGGGGTGTTCTGGATGTTCGTCGACGTGGTGGGGCGTCCCGCGCATGCCGCCTACATGACGACGGGCGTCAATCCGGTGGAAACCGGTTTGCGCATCGTGGATGCCCTCAAGGCCCTGGAGGCAGAGTGGAACCTGCCCGAGAACCGTCATCCGGCCTATCGGGAGCATGACCACCCCATCAACTTCAACCTCGGGCAGATCCACGCCGGCGACTGGAACTCCTCGGTGCCCAGCGTGTGCACCCTGGGCATGCGCATCGCCTGCTATCCCGACATGAGTATCGAGCAGGCCAAAGAGGTTGTGGAAAGTCGCGTGCGCGCAGTGGCCGATGGGCTGGCCGACGGCGATGTGCAGGTGACCGTGCGCTACGAGGGGTTTCATGCGCCGGGCTGCGAGTACGACCTGGAAGTGCCCGCCATGCGCGCGCTGGCGCAGGCGCACCTCGCCGCCACGGGAGAGCTGCCCGGTCACAACGCCGCCACCGCCACCACCGATGCGCGCCATTTCCGTCTGATGATGGATGTGCCGGTGACCTGCTATGGCCCCAAGGCACGCAACGTGCATGGCTTCGATGAGTGCGTGTCGGTCGACAGCATGATCAACGTGGCCACCACGCTGGCACTTTTCATGCAGCAATGGTGCGGCCTGGAGCCGTCCTCCCAGGCCTGACAAGGGCATCGACAAGGAAAGCCATGAAACGAATTCTGTCCCGTGTTGCCGCACTCACCCTGTCCCTGGGCGCGCTGTCTGTCGGGGGCGTCGCCCTCGCTGAAGCCCCGACGCCACAGTACGGCGGCGTGTTGAGCGCCATTCTGAATCCCGAGCCCCCCAACCTGAACGTTGCCCTGCAGCAGGTGGCCGTGACGCAGCTGGTCGCCGGCAAAGTCTACGAAAGCCTGCTGACGTACTCGTTCGATCTCAAGCCGCAGCCCAGCCTGGCGAAATCCTGGGAAGTCTCGCCCGACCAGCTGACCTACACCTTCCATCTGCAGCCCAACGTGAGCTGGCACGACGGCAAGCCGTTCTCGGCCGACGATGTGGTGTTCACCTACACCAAGGTCCTGGCCAACACGCCGCGTACCCGCACCCTGATGGCCAACGTGGAATCGGTCACGGCGCCCGATCCCCAGACCGTGGTGTTCAGGCTCAAACAGCCGTATTCGGCCTTTCTGCACGCCTTTGACATCGGCGGTGGGGCGATCCTGCCCAAGCATCTCTACGACGTCGATACGCCAATCACGCAGAACCCCCATAACAATGCGCCCGTCGGCACGGGCCCCTTCAAGTTCAAGCACTGGGAGCGCGGCTCGTATATCGAACTGGTGAAGAATCCCGCCTACTGGAAGGAGGGCCGCCCCTACCTGGACGGCATCACCTATCGCGTGATTCCGGATGCCGCCTCGCGGCGCCTCGCCCTGGAGCAGGGCGCGGTGCAGCAGGCCTGGCTGCAGGATATCGAGCCGATCGATCAGCAGCGCCTGGCCAAGCTGCCGCATATCGGGGAAACCAAAAAGGGCTATGAGTACTGGTCCACGATGTTGTGGATCGAGCTCAATGGCGGGCGCGAACCCTTTTCCGACAAGCGCTTCCGCCAGGCGTTGATGTACGGGCTGAATCGCGATTTCATCGCCGAGAAGATCATGTACGGCACGGGTACGGTCGCCACCGGCCCGATCCATCACAACACGCGCTTCTATGACGCCAACGTCAAGCGCTATCCCTATGACCCCAAGAAGGCCATCGCCCTGCTCGATGAAATGGGTCTCAAGCCGGACAAGGACGGCGTGCGTGCGCGGGTCGGGCTGATTCCGTCGCCTTATGGCGAGATGTCGCGTCGCACGGCGGAATACATCAAGCAGAACCTGGGCAAGATCGGCGTGCAGGTCACGATCGAGAACGCCGACGTGGGCGGCTGGACCACCCGTATGGGCAACTGGGACTTCGACATGGCCTATAACGGCGTCTTCCAGTATGGCGACCCCGCCATCGGCGTGTCGCGCACCTATGTCAGCAGCAACATCAAGAAGGGGCTGCCCTTCACCAACACCTCGCAGTACAGCAACCCGAAGGTCGACGAGTTGTTCAACGCCGCCGCGCAGGCGCCCACCGAGGAGGAGCGTCAGAAGCTCTATACCGAGGTGCAGCAGATTCTGGTGGAGGATGTCCCGCTGCTGTGGATCGCCGACACCAACTATTCGGTGTTCCATAACAAGCGTCTGCACAATGTCGTGACGACCGGCCTGGGCGTGGTCGATACCCAGAGCGACGCCTGGCTGTCCAAAGAATGAAGAAGATAGGCAAATTCCTCGCGAGCCGGCTTTTCAAGAGCGTGCTGGTTCTGCTGATGATCGCGCTCTTCAACTTCTTTCTGGTACGCGCCGCGCCGGGGGATCCGGCCGAGATCCTGGCCGGCCAGTCGGGCGCGGTGGATGCCGAGTTCATTGCCAAGCTGCGCACGGAGTTCGGCCTGGACCGGCCCATGATCGTGCAGCTGGGGCAATACCTCAAGAACGTGGCGACCTTCGACCTGGGCTACTCCTATCGGCAGCAGGCGCCGGTCACCAGCCTGATCGCCGAACACCTGCCGGCCACGCTGCTGCTGACGATCACCGCCTTCATCTTCGCGGTGGCTGCCGGGGTCAGCCTGGGCACGCAGGCCGCGCTGCGGGTCGGCAAGTGGGGCGATACGGTCATCACGACTTTCTCCATGCTGGCGTATGCCACCCCATTGTTCTGGGTGGGCTTGATGCTGGTGCTGCTGTTTTCGGTCAAGCTGGAGTGGCTGCCGGCCTTCGGTTACCAGACAGTGGGGGCGCAATTCACGGGGCTGGCGCATGTGATGGACGTCGCGCGCCATCTGTTGCTGCCGGCGCTCACCCTGGGCATGTTCTACATGGCGGTCTATGCGCGCCTGACCCGCGCTTCCATCCTGGAGGTCAGTCAGCTGGATTTCGTCAAGACTGCCCGCGCCAAGGGCCTGAGCGAGCGCACTGTCATCACGCGCCACGTTCTGCGCAACGCCCTGTTGCCGGTGATCACCTACGCCGGCATCCAGGCGGGCGGGCTGATCGGAGGCTCCTTGCTGGTAGAGACTGTCTTCGCCTGGCCCGGCATCGGCCGGCTGGCCTTTGACGCCCTGCTGCAGCGTGACTACAGCGTCTTGCTGGGGGTGTTCTTCATCGCGTCGCTGATCGTGGTGATCGTCAACCTCGTCACCGACATCCTCTACACCGTGGTCGATCCCCGAATCGAGTTGAAATGAAAGACTTCCTGCATGCCTTCTGCCGCCACAAAGGCGGTGTCGCGGGAGTGATCGTGATCATCGCGGTCGCCGGCCTGGCGCTCGCGGCGAACTGGATCTTTCCCCATGACCCCTGGGAAATCGTCAATGCGCCCTTCATGCCGCCAATGACGGACGATACCTTGCTGGGCACCGACACGCTGGGACGCGACATCGGCGCCGGCATTGCCTATGGCGCCCGGCTGACCCTGCTGCTGGCGGCCGTATCCACGGCGGTGTCCATCCTGTTCGGCGTGTCGGTGGGTGCCATCTCCGGCTTCTATGGCGGGCGCGTGGACCAGGCGGTGGTGGGCTTCATCGAGCTGTTCCAGACCATTCCCAGCTTCTTTCTGGCCGTGGTGCTGGTGGCAATCCTGACGCCCAGCATGACCACCGTGATCTTCGCCATCGCGGTAGTGTCCTGGCCACCGCTGGCCCGCCTGGTGCGCGCCGAGTTCATGAGCCTGAAGAACCGGGAGTTCGTGCAGGCCGCGATGCTGGCGGGGCAGTCCAATGCGCGCATCATCCTGACGCAGATCCTGCCCAACAGCCTGTCGCCGGTGATCGTCTCCGGCTCGCTGATGGTCGCCAGCGCGATTCTGCTGGAGTCTGCCCTGAGCTTTCTCGGCCTGGGCGATCCGAACGCCATGACCTGGGGCTACATCATCGGTGCGTCGCGCAGCGTGCTGCGCGACGCCTGGTGGATGAGCGTGTTCCCGGGCGTGGCGATCCTGTTGACCGTGCTGTCGCTGAATCTGATCGGCGAGGCCCTCAACGATGCGCTCAACCCCAAACTGGCTCGCAAGAGGACGACATGACACAGCCTTTGCTCGACATCCGTGGCCTGACGGTCACGGTCGCCCAGGGCGGGCCGGACGTCGTCCAGGCGGTGTCGTACACCGTCAATCGCAATGAGATCCTGTGCGTGGTCGGCGAGTCCGGTTCGGGCAAGTCCGTCACGGCGCATGCCGTGATGGGCCTGTTGTCGCCCGATCAGCTGAACGTGTCCGCCGGCGAGATCCTGTACCAGGGGCGCAACCTGGTGGGGCTGCCCAACAGCGAGTGGTACACGCTGCGTGGCAAGTGCTTCGGCATGGTCTTTCAGGAACCCATGACTGCGCTCAACCCGATCATGCGCATCGGCCGCCAGGTCGACGAGGTTCTGCAGCGTCATACCGACCTGGATTCGGCAGCCCGACGCAACCGGGTGCTGGACTTGTTTGCCCAGGTCCTGCTGCCCGAGCCGGCGGCGATCTATGACGCCTATCCCTTCCAGCTTTCCGGCGGTCAGCGCCAGCGCGTGGTGATCGCCATGGCGCTGGCGCTGGAGCCGGACGTTTTGATCGCCGATGAGCCGACCACGGCGCTGGATGTCACCACCCAGGCCCAGATCCTGTCGCTGATCAAGGATATCCAGCGTCGCATGGGCATCGGCGTGATCTTCATTACCCACGACTTTGGCGTGGTGGCCGATATCGCCGACCGCATTGTGGTGATGCGCAAGGGCGAGGTGGTGGAAAGCGGGCCGGCGGAGCAGATCCTGAATCAGCCCGAACATCCCTATACCCGCCAGCTGATCGCCGCCGTGCCGCACAAACCGCAGGGCAAGGCGGCGCAGCCCGAGCGCGCGCCCCTGATGCAGGTGCGCGGGCTGAACAAGACCTTTGTGACAGGCGGGCGCCGGGTCACCGCACTGCGCGATATCGAGCTGGACATCCACCAGGGCGAGACCCTGGGGCTGGTGGGCGAATCCGGCTCGGGCAAGTCGACGCTGGGGCGCAGCCTGATCGGCCTCATCCCCCCGGATCGCGGTAGCGTCAAGATGGAGGGGCGCGAACTGCTGGGCCTGAACGCCAGGGAGTTCCGTCCTTACCGGCGTCAGATCCAGATGGTTTTCCAGGACCCCTACGCTTCGCTCAATCCGCGCCACCGGATCGCCGACGCCATTTCCCAGGGGCCGATCGCCTTTGGCGAAACCCGCAGCAATGCCCTGCGCCAGGCGCGCGAGCTGCTCGAACTGGTTGGTCTGGGCGGCGATGCGGCTGACCGTTATCCGCACCAGTTCTCGGGTGGCCAGCGCCAGCGCATCGGCATTGCCCGGGCCCTTGCGCTCAAGCCGCGCATGCTGATCGCCGACGAGGCGGTCTCGGCGCTGGATGTCTCCATCCAGGCGCAGGTGCTGGATCTGCTCAAGACCGTTTCGGGCCAATTCGATCTCTCGGTGCTGTTCATCACGCACGATCTGCGCGTGGCGGCCCAGATATGCGACCGCATCGCCGTGATGCGGCAAGGCGAGATCGTCGAGCTCGACCGGGCCTTGCGCATCTTCTATGAGCCCGGGCATGAATACACCCGCCGCCTGATCGCATCCGTTCCGGGACAGTCCTGGGAGAAGCCGGATCTGGCGGCTTGAATCGACATCACAACGAGGAGATGCAGCATGGATAGGGGACAGTACCAGGCCCTGGATGGATTGGGCCTGGCCGAGGCTTTGCAACGCGGCGAGACCACGCCCGCGCAATTGATGGAATGCGCCATCGATGTGGCGAATAGCGTCAATCCCGCCTTGAACGCCCTGTGTTACGAGCGCTACGAGGAGTCGCTGGCGGTCGCGCGCGAATGGACCTTGCGTGGGCCTTTCGGCGGCATCCCGTTCCTGCTCAAGGACTCGGGGCTGGCGCACATCCGCTTTCCCTCCAGCATCGGTTCGCGCCTGCTCGATGATACGACCTATGCCCGCAATGCAACGCTGGCAGATCGCTTCGAGCAGGCCGGCCTGATTCCCTTTGCGCGCACGACCGTGCCGGAGTTCTGCATGGCGCCGACCACCGAGGCGCTGCGCAACGGCGGGCCCACGCGCAACCCCTGGGATCCTGCGCGCTCCAGTGGCGGCTCTTCGGGCGGGGCGGCCGTGGCCGTCGCCGCCGGGATCGTGCCGCTGGCGCATGGCAGCGATGGCGGCGGATCGATACGCATCCCGGCTGCCTGTTGTGGCGTGTATGGCCTGAAGACCTCGCGTGGACGAGTGCCGATCGGGCCGTTCAAGGGCGAGGGCTGGGGCAGCCTGGCGACCGATGGCGTGCTCTCGCGCACCGTGCGCGACACGGCAGCGGCGCTGGATGCGATTGCCGGCATGGAAGTCGGCGCGCCTTACAGCGCGCCGCCCGCGCCGGACTCCTATCTGGCACTGCTGTCCCGCCCGCCGCGCCCCTTGCGCGTGGCGGTCTGGCGCAGCGCTTTCGCCGGGGTGGACGTGGCCCCCGAGTGCGTGGCGGCGGTCGAGCACGCGGCTGCGCTGCTGGCGCGCGCCGGGCATACCGTGGTGGACAGCCAGCCGCCCGATATCGGCTACGACGAGTTTGTCACCGCGTACGCGCAGGTGCTGGCCGCCAATATCGTGCTGTCGGTCGATGCGAAGCTGGCGCAGACCGGCAGGGCGCTGCAGGCAGACGATCTGGAGCCGGCCAACCGTGATGGCTACGAGGAGGGCCGGCGCTTGAGCGCGGCTACCTATGCTGCCTGCGTCAACCGCTTCCATGCCGTCGGGCGGGTGCTCGCGGCTTACTTGCAGGACTACGACATCGTGTTGTCGCCGTCCCTGACGCAACTGCCGTTGAAGCTGGGGGTGTTGTCCACCCGTGGGGTGAGCTTCATGGACTTGCGCCGTCAGGTAGGGCGCTATGGCACGTTTGCCGCCGCCTTCAACGCCTCGGGGCAGCCGGCGGCCAGCCTGCCACTCTACTGGACCGAGGCAGGCTTGCCGGTCGGCGTGCAGATCGCGGCGTCCTTCGGCCGCGAAGACCTGCTGTTGCAGTTGTCCGCCCAGCTGGAGCAGTTGGCGCCCTGGTCCGGGCGTTATCGCCGCTGAGCCCCGCGCCGCCGCTGCCCTAGTCTTCGCGCGCGAGCACCTTGTACAGGTGCGAGCGCGAGATGCCCAGGCGCTCGGCGGCGCGTTTTTTGTTGCCGCCGAGTTCGGCGATGGTGCGGTGGATCAGTTCGCGCTCGACGTCTTTCAGGCTGGCGCCCGCGGGCGCGATGGCGGCTGGCGCCGGGGTGGGCGGCGGCTCGGCATGGCGGTAGCGATCGAAGTCGCTCACGCGCAGTTCCACGGTGTCGCAGAAGACCAGCGCTTCTTCGATGCGCTGGCGCAGCTGGCGCACGTTGCCGGGCCACTCCTGCGCGGCCAGGTAGTCGCGCTTGAAGGTGTTTACGAAGCTCTCGGCCATGCCGTTGCTCTGCGGGCTACAGACGGGCGTGTTGATGGGCTTGAGGCCCAGCGCACGCGCCAGCGCCCTGGTGTCAGCTGCGATGTAGGCCCCACCGTTGTCGCTCAGGAACTCCAGTTCCTGGTCTGCCGGCACCGCCTCGACCGAACCGAAGCGACGCTCGACGGCTTCGATGAGCATCTCGCGTACCGGCTCCCCTGGCAGCCCCTTGCCCTCCCAGGCCCGCCAGGCCATCACCTCGCGGTCACAGCAATCCTTCATGAACGTGGCAGTCACGGTCTGGCCCGAGTCGCACTTGATTTCCAGGCCATCGGAGCACCAACGCAGGTCGCTGCGCGAGACCGCCACACGGCCCTCATGGGTGCGTGCGGACTGGCGCCGGCGTGGTGCTTTGGGCAGCAGGAGGTCGGCTGCCGCCATCACGCGATAGACGCGCTTGGCATTGACCTTCGGTGCACCCTGAGCAGCGCGCTGACGGTTGACCAAGGCACAGGCACGTCGATAGCCATAGCTGGGCAGCTGCGCAATTTCCTGGCGCAGCTCAGCAAGCAGCCCGGCATCGCCAGTGGGTGTGCGGTGGCGACGACCATCGTTCCAGTCCTCCTCGCGCCCGAGCAGGTCGCGCACATGCGAGCGCGCCAGCCCCATCGTCCGGCAGACCGTCTTCACTGGTCGTCCCCGGGCAACAAGGGCGAGCGCGCAATCCACTTTTTTTCTGCGGCGTACTCCACGGCTTCCTTGAGGATTTCGTTCTCCATGGGGCTCTGTTGCAAAGATTGGCGGCAGTCAGAGGTAGGCTGTCGCTCTGCGCCGATCAGGCGGCTGCTGCGAAATGGTGGTTGAGCATGCCCATGGCCTCCGTCAGCGCCGAGGGCCCAATGCCAAAA